>Ga0074193_1000074_pt1 | contig 183237 bp, 137 predicted proteins | sample EPASupsiteHSE605_FD_64523 | JGI IMG/M metagenome (GOLD analysis project Ga0074193, IMG submission 64523) | Bioremediated contaminated groundwater from EPA Superfund site, New Mexico - Sample HSE6-05 | ecosystem: Environmental > Aquatic > Deep subsurface > Groundwater > Contaminated ... | reverse complement strand
GCGGATTGGGCGGATTTCCGCTGATTTTGAAACCTACTTTCTGCCTTGGTTTATCCGCGCAAATCCGTTTAAATCAGATTTGATCCGCGTTCTATTGCCTTTGATTTTTCCTGTTTGGTTCCGGCTCCGCCGGCTTAGGATAAAAAAAACCGGGGAAGCAGACTATTCTGCCATCCTGGTGTATGATCCAATGGGGGAGGCGAAATGAACTTGACGGAAATGGGCCGAAAGGGAGGATGGCTGGTCTGCGGCGTCTGTTTCGTCCTGGCGGCTGCACTTCCTGCTTATGGCGGAATGGGGGCGTCGGAAGGCAAGGACCTTTGTCTCCTCTATGGCGAGAACTGTCCGGATCGTAAGGAAACTATTATCGAGATCATCGCGCGGCTGAAGTACGAGATTGCGCGGGGTGAAGCGGTCTACACCAGGAAAGAGCTCGAACGGCTTCAGCGAAAGCTCGATGATTACGAGTGGCTACTTTTTGTGATTCTCTACGGCTCTCCGAGATAGTGAGGGGACTGGGGGTAAAAGATGCGGGCGGCCGCTGGGGCCGCCCACAAGTAGTTGAATTTCGTTGCGATCGGCGCTGAAAACGCCTGCTTTTGGTGCGCCGTCGCGTGAGTAACTGCCGTTTTTGGATTAGTTGTTCGGAGCCATCTTGCCCCGTTTTCCTCTCCGTTCCAGCGCCTGCTGCCGCAGCTCATCATGTTTCTTCTGCTGCTCCGGGGTAAGGATTTGCTGGATTTTGTCAAAGGTAGCGTCTGCGATTTCCTTAAATTTTGCCCGCTTCTCTTCCTTGCTCAGTTTCGTGTCGTTGCGCAGGTCTTTGAGTTGGCCCACTTCTTCATCAAGGATCGGCCTGATTTGCTTCTTTTGGTCCTCGCTCAGGTTGAGCCGCGAGGAGAGACGCTGCAAACGTTGCTCCAGGCCGCCCAGTCTTTGGCCGCCTCCCCGTTTCATCACCGGTCTATCCTGCGGCTGTTGCGTGGCTGGCGAGGTCCCCTCCTCGGCATACGCCGAGGGCGCTACAACCCCCAATGCCGCCAGAATCAGTGCTCTTCCCATAAACTTTCCAACATTGGTCATGTCCTGTTCTCCTTTCTTTGTTAATGTTAACGTATTTACTTTACAAACGCAGATAGTTGTTTTTGGTTGACAAAGTTTGTTGGGGATGCTGCTGCTCCGAGCTGATGCCCTCGGTAGATAAAAGGCGTTTTAATTAGAGGTTGCCGCCTTCAGGGGACAAGTGATATATGTATGTCTGCATGTGGGCCAAACACTAAGTGTGCAGAGAGTGCGGCACGGAAGGAGGGAAAAGCTGAATTTGATGGTTAAACTGACTGCAATCGTGTTGATCTGCCTGGCAACCACTTTTTCATTTGCCGATACAAAGGCAGACCCTCGTGCTGCCAGGAGCGCAAATGTTGCGGAGATCAGGAAACTGGCAATTGATGGTAATGCCGATGCCCGGTTCTATACGGGGTTTATGTATGAAAAAGGGCAAGGCGTACTCCTGGACTATGCCGAGGCGGTGAAATGGTATCTGAAAGCGGCCGAGCAGGGGCATGCCGGTGCGCAAATCAATGTCGGCATCATGTATTTCAAGGGGCTGGGGGTATTACCGGATTATGCCGAGGCGGCGAAATGGTATCGAAAAGCTGCTCTTCAGGGGAATGTAAATGCTCAATTCAATCTCGGTCTGATGTTCAACAAAGGTCAAGGGGTATCCCGGGACTATGTCGAGGCGGCGAAATGGTATCTGAAAGCAGCTGAACAGGGGAATAGTGGTGCTCAATTCAATCTCGGTCTGATGTACTACAAAGGGGACGGGGTTGCACGGAACTTTGCCGAAGCCTTCACATGGTACCGGAAGGCGGCCGAACAGGGGAATGCGGGGGCCCAGTTCAGTCTGGGCTTAATGTATTATAAAGGTCAAGGAGTGCCGGAGAATTTTGCCGAGGCCGCCGCATGGTATCGTAAGTCTGCTGAGCAGGGGCATGTAGGCGCCCAGTTTAATCTGGGGTACATGTACGAAATGGAGCAAGGTGCAGTCGGGGGGAATGCCGAAGCGGCAAAATGGTACCGGAAGGCTGCTGAGCAAGGACACGCAGGCGCCCAGTCTAATCTGGGATACATTTATGATATCGGAGAAGGGGTGCCCCAGGATCATGCCGAAGCGGCCAAATGGTACAGGAAGGCAGCCGAACAGGGAAATGCCGCTGCGCAATTAAACCTTGGGATCATGTATGATAATGGTCACGGTATCTCCCAGGACAATGCAGAAGCGGTCAAATGGTATCGCAAGGCTGCGGAACAGGGGGACATGACCGCCCAATATAATATGGGAGTCAAGTATGCCAATGGAATCGGCGTGCCGCGCAACAATGCCGAAGCTGTCAAATGGTACCGGAAAGCCGCTGACCAGGGGCATGAAATTTCACAGGTCAATCTTGGCCATTTATATGAAAATTCTGACGGCGTACCCCAGGACTATGCGCAAGCGCTCAAATGGTATGGTAAGGCTGCCGAACAGGAAAATAGCGATGCCCAGTTCAGCTTGGGGTTAATGTATGCCAAAGGCCAGGGGACGCCACAGAACTACGCCGAAGCGGCCAAATGGTATAGACGGGCGGCTGACCAGGGGAATGAGATTGCGTATTATAATCTGGCAATTCTCTACTATAAAGGTCTGGGTGTGGCTCGGGACTATGGCGAAACAGTAAGATTGCTTAAGGAGGTCGCTGATCAGGAAGATGCAAATGTCCATTTCACCCTGGGATATATGTATTATAAGGGGCAAGGGGTAATCGAGGACCATGCCGAAGCTTTGAAATGGTTCAGAAAAGCCGGTGATGAGGGGCATAAAGAGGCTGGGAATTACGTGAAATTAATCGAACAGAAGGTGAAATAATTTGTAAATGCACTGAATTGTGTGCAGGTTATTATTGAAATTGACGATAATAAGGGGGAGCCGGTTCGGTTCCCCTTATTTCGTGGTGATCAGGGGAAGCGAAGCCCTCGTCGACCATGCTCTTTAAATTGCAGAAACTCTCTTGTGTCCAGTGCCTTGCACCCTCCCCAGCCCCTCCCATCGGAGGGAGGGGAGCTTATAGTCCCCTCTCCCCTTGTGGACCCAAATTGCGGGCCTAAAGGAGAGGGCCAGGGAGAGGGGTATGCTGCGGACAGCAAAAAGCTACGGACACTAATGGGTTCAACCGTGAATTTCGGGGGCGAAATGCTGGGTCCGGTGAACGGATGATGTCAGTCAGATGGTTCTCTCACCGCCCAACGTAAAATAGAAGGTCGCCCCCTTGCCCGGTTCCCCCTCGGCCCAGACCTTTCCTCCATGGCGCCGGATGATCCTCTCCACCGTGGCCAGACCGATGCCCTCTGTTGCGAGTTCCTCAGTGCCGGGCAGAGGTCGGAATGGCTTAAAAAGTCTGTCGGCATGCGCCATATCGAATCCTGTTCCGTTGTCCCGCACGAAACAAGCCGGCATCCCTTCGACTTCTGTCAACCCGATTTCGATGACCGCATCCTCGCGCTTGTCCGTATGTTTCCAGGCATTGTCGAGGAGGTTATTCAGAGCCAGTTGCAGCAGGTTCCTGTCCGCGTTAACCTTGATTCCATCGGCAATCCGAAATGTGACCCGGCGCTCGGGTTTCGTTATCCTGAGTTTCTCCGTTATTTTTCCGGCCATGTCGCTCAGGTCAATGGCTTCCAGATGGAGATCAATCCTCATCGGCCTGAAGAAATCATGCATGATGCCGATGAGTTTGCCCAGGTGCCTGGTTTTGTCGTAGATGCGTTTCGCATAATTTATGCAATTTATGCACTGTTCGTTTGAACTTTTGCTGGATAAGTCCTGGATTGCACGCGCATTATCCCCGATTGACATCAGGGATTTGAGCAGGTCGTTGGATACGGTGTAGCTGAACGACTCCAGGTCCCTGTTGGTCGCCTCCAGTTCGGCGGCGTGGGCCGCGAGCTCGTTCTGCAACTCGACTATCCGCCTTCCTGCGTTGAGGCGAACTTTCAGCTCGTCGGTCTTGAGCGGTTTGGTGATGTAGTCGTCCGCTCCCGCCTCCATGCCGACGACCAGGTCTTCGTCCTTCTGCTGTGAAGTCAGGAGTATGATGTAGATGTAGTGTCCCATCGCCTCTTTTCTGATCTTCCTGCATAATTCCGGACCGTTTATCCCCGGCATCAGCCAGTCGAGAATGGCCAGCCGCGGGGCGTCCTCGGCCCGCAGGGCCTGCCAGGCTTCGTTGCCGTCTTTGGTGACGACCACCTCGTACCCCCATCTTGCCAGCGTCTCTTCCAGGAGGCGGCGAAAAGCAGGTTCATCTTCCGCTATCAGGATCTTCATATGTAATTCTCCTTTTACCGAAATTTAGTTTGAAACTGCATCAGGGGGCAGGGTGAAGTAGAAGCACGCTCCCTTGCCAGGTGCTCCCTCAGCCCAGACCCTCCCGCCGTGACGTCGGATGATCCGCTCCACCGTGGCCAGTCCAATGCCGAAGCCCATGCATTCTTCGGCACCGGCGAGGCGCTGGAAAGGGATAAAGAGCTTGTCTGCGTCCGCCATGTCGAAGCCGGTTCCGTTGTCGCGGATGAAATAGGCAGGCTTTCCATCGACTTCCGTTGTACCGAACTCGATGATCCCTTCATCCCGCTCCCCGGTGTATTTCCAGGCGTTGCCGAGAAGGTTGTTCAGGACCACCCGGAGCAAACCCGCATCCCCGTCGGCACTAACCCCGTCGGCGATCAGGAACGTGACCCGTCGCCCCGGCTCGGCGAGCTTCAGCTCCGATGCCACCTCATGCGCCATGGCGGAGAGATCAGCCATTTCCCGGCACGGTACGACGTGGGCCAGGCGGGATAAGTTAAGCAGGGCGTCGATAAGCCGGTTCATGCGCAGGGTGCCGTCGTAGGCCTCCCGGAGGTAACCCTTGCACGCCTCGTCAAGCTTATCGTTGCACAACTCCATGAGTGCCTGATAGTAGCCGTTGACCACAGTCAGCGGCTTGCGCAGATCGTGGGCAACCGTGTAGTTGAACGTCTCCAGTTCCCGGTTGGCGGCCTCCAACTCGGCAGCCCGCGCTGCCAGGTCGGTATTCAGTCCGTTGATCTCCTCTTCCGCCCGCTTGCGCTCGGTGATGTCATTAAAAAGGATAGCGACTTGCCGGTTCTCAGGTTGGCCAAAACGGAAGGCGTAAACGTCATACCAACGATGCAACTGGTCGGCAAAATTTTGAAAGCGAGCAGGTTGTCCCGTCAAAGCGATTTTCCCGTACGTCTCAAACCAATGCTCTTCGTGCTTCGGGGCGAGTTCGCGCATTCTCTTACCCTGCGCATCGATGAGTCCCGTTTGCTTCTCAAACGAGGGATTGGTTTCCAGAAAGCGATAGTCGATCGGCTTTTCATTTTCGTCGAAAATCACTTCTATGATGCAGAAGCCTTCATCAATCGAATTGAACAGCGTGCGGTAACGATTTTCAGACTCCCGCAACGACTCCTCTGCCCGCTTGCGCGTGGTGATGTCGCGTGTCACCTTTGAGAAGCCCCGTAGTTTCCCGTTTTCATCGTGCAGTGCGGTAATTATCACATCGGCCCAGAATCGGCTCCCGTCCTTGCGGATTCGCCAACCCTCGTCTTCAGCCCGCCCCTCGGTTGCGGCTTTTTTGAGTTCTTCTTCGGGCTTGCCGGCATTCCGCTCCTCTTCGGAATAAAAACAGGAGAAATGTTTGCCGATGATCTCCTGTTCCCCATACCCCTTCAAGCGCTCAGCGCCCGCATTCCAATTCAGGACGTTTCCCTGGGCGTCGAGCATGAAAATCGCGTAGTCCTTCACCTCTTCCACCTGTATATGAAACAGCTCCTCGCTTTCCCGAAGACGCGTCTCGTATTGCTTGCGGAGGGTGATGTCGCTGACGAAGGCAAGAAAGAGAACGCCGTTGACGGTTTCCATAAAGCTCAGGCTGATTTCCACGGGGAACTCGCTCCCGTCCCGGCGGCGTCCGGCAAGGTCAATGAGTTGGCCCATCGGCCTGATCCTGGGCGCTTCGAAGTACTGTGCCTCATGCTCTACATGGGCTTTACGGAAGAGTTCGGGGATGAGAACGGCATGGGGCTTGCCGATGAGGTCCTTTTTGGGATAACCGAACATTTGCTCGGCGCGGGTATTGACCAGCAGAATGGTCCCGGTGTTGTCGATGATGACGACTCCTTCGGCGAGCGACTCCAGAAGGGTGCGCACCGTGACATCGCCCTGAAAGAGTCCGGAAGCAAAAGCTATTTGCCGCTGGATTCTCAATTCCTGTTCCAGGCGTGCCTTTTCCTGGTCGATGTCGGATGCGGGCATGGGGTCTCCATTGGTCGGATACTTGTTATGCCGCTACATTGCTCTTGTTTCAATTCGGAATCGGATTAAGCATTTATTAATATTATACAGGAAGAGCAGGGGGGGGACAAGTCCGGAGGCGGGTTCATATTTTGAGAGAAGAGGCGTGATGCTTGAGCCGTTAAGCATTATAGCTAATGTCTGATAGAATAGGATAGTAGCGAAAGATGTAGAGGAGGTATCGATGATAACGACGCTGCTGGAAGGGAACAAACGGTTCGTAGCGGAAACCTTTGAAAAGGAAAAGGAATTCTTTGCCGAGCTGGCCAAGGACCAGAAACCGACTGTCCTCTGGATCGGCTGCTCCGACTCGCGGGTGCCTGTGAACACCATCACCCAGACCAAGGCGGGAGAGGTCTTCACCCATCGCAACGTGGGGAACATCGTCGCCACCAACGACTGGAACCTGTCAGCAGTGCTGGAGTTCTCCATCAACCACCTGCGCATACCCGATGTGATTATCTGCGGCCACTACGGCTGCGGCGGCATCGCCGCCCTTGACGAGGAAAACATTGAGGACAAGTACATCCCCATCTGGCTCATCAACTCCTACAAGGCAAAAGAGCGGGTGGACGAGAAGCTTAAGGCGCTGCACATCGAAATTCCCCGCGAGCAGCGCATGAACCTGATCGTAGAGGAAAACGTCCGCCTCCAGCTGGAGCACCTTCAGGAATACCCGTTCGTACGGCGGGCAATGACAGATAAGAAGCTCAATCTCCACGGCTGGGTGTACGACATGTACAACGGCGAGATCAGGATCGTGAAAACCCACAAAAATCGCTGATTCCAGCTTCTTAAGAACCTGGGAGAAGGACGGGAAATGGGGTTTGGTCAGATGGCCGGGCCCCCTTTTTTATGCGTTCTTACAGACTCAAGCTATCTACGTTTCTCGTTGCCGCTGTCCTTGCAGCCGGAATCCCCGACGCTCAGGCGATACCATTCCATGCCGGCGGTACCGGCAGCTGCGACGGATGTCACGGTCCTAACTTTACAGCGGGAAGCTACTCAACGTTGCGCGGCGTTGATCCGGGCTCGACCTGCCTTCGTTGCCATGCCGCAACCAGGCCGACTGAGCATCAGATAGCCACTCATCCCGTTCCGCCCAAGGGAATTCCTCCCGTGTCCCTTACCCCCGGCGGCGATTTTGCTTATCTGCGGAAAAACTATTTCTGGGGCGATTCCAACGGCAAGCGTGGCATAAGTCCCGGAGAAAGACACGGACACAACATCGTTGCAGCCGCTTACGGCTATTCCCGGGACACGGCTCTCCTCGGTTCCCCGGGCGGCTCATATCCGGCTGATGCCCTATCCTGCATCAGCTGCCATGACCCCCACGGGAACTACCGGGTGCTGGACAGATACGGCACTGTTTCGAGCGAAGGGAACCCCATTGGCGAGGCGGGTTCTTACGGGGCAGCAGCAACAAGCGCCAGTTCCGTCGGCACTTACCGCCTGCTGGCCGGCAAGGGGTATCAAACAAAATCTGCCGGGCATCTGTTCATGTTCGATCCGCCGATGGCCGTTTCCCCCACCAGCTACAACAGATCCGAGGCAAGTTCTGATACGAGGGTTGCCTACGGCAAAGGGGTGTCGAAATGGTGCGCAAACTGCCACGAAGGTTTCCTGTCTGGGACGAGCCATATCCACCCGGCTGACGTGGAGCTGGGTGTGGCAATAGCCGCGACCTACAACAATTACGTGAAGTCCGGCGATCTTACCGGCATCCGGGCCACCGCCTATACCTCGCTGGTCCCGTTCCAAAGCGGCGAAGTAACCGACCCGCAGCAACTGTCTGCCGAGTTGACTTCTACCGCAGGTCCAAACCCGGAGGACAGGATAACCTGCCTTACCTGCCATCGGGCCCATGCCTCCGGCTGGGACAGCATAGGCAGGTGGAACATGAAGGGGAACTTCCTGACCGTGGCCGGCGCGTATCCGGGAATCGACACCAATGGCACGGGGAATTACGGCGAGAACTCCACCGGCAAACTCAGAACCGAGTATCAGACGGCCATGTACGGCCGGGACGCATCCGGATTCGCGACCTTTCAACGGCAGCTGTGCGATAAGTGCCATGCGAAGGATTGAGATAATCTATTGATGCATAAAAATATTTGGTTATGGTCGCCGCAACGCTTTTCAGGATAGTGTTGCGGCGATTTTATTTTATTTGAACAGAATTGATTATAAGCATTTGCTCTGCAAAACTGGTAAAATGTTACCCGGAAGACGGGGAACATTATTCTTGCTGATGGACAAGAGGGGCAGTTCACATGCATTCGAAGGCGCTGTTCAAACAGGCATGCTACAGCGGAGTAAGACTCTGCATACTCATATATTTGTCGATTCTTGCTGCAAATTATCTCAACGGCAGGAATTTCTCGGATTATTTCAGCAAAACCATGATAAAGGTCCATGCCGAAGCCAAAATCGGCTTGGATTCCAACGAACTATCAAAACTCCTCATCGAAAAAAATTATGCGAAACTGCAGGAATTGCTCGACAGAAATTACAGTATCTATGCGCTGGCAATCACTGACTGTATAAGCGAGCAAGAAAACTGTAGCGGACAAAAAATACTGTTTGCCACCAATCCGAAACTGATCTGGGAAAAACAGATAAGGGTCGAAGATCTGATCAACTATCCCTATCTGTTTTTACGCCGTCCATCCTCCTCCATCCTTCAGCTTCTCGAACAAAAGGAAAAGAAAACGGCAAGATCGGGCGAGATTATCGGCCGGGTGTATTCCATCAGCACCATTCCGAGCTTTGAAGAAGATTACCGGTCATGGCTGAGAGATCCCTTCAGGGAAAACGATTTGTGGAGAAAATACCTGCTAACCATGACCAGCTGCCTGCTCGGCGGGGTTTTCGTCTGGTTGATCGTCGAGCTGTTCCTGAAAATTCGGAGAATAGAGCAGCGCAACGCCAGGCAGAGAGAAAACGAGCTGATCAAGGATGCTGATACCTATTTCAGGCAGCTGGAGGAGAAGGGGAGTCAGATCGAAGAGCAGGAACGTCGTTCCACCAGGCAGTTCGGAGCGTACATCGCCAGGATAAAGGAACTGGAGCAGAAGTTGCGCAATGTGGATGAATACCGGGATATTGCCGAAACCATCATAAGAGAGCTGGAGGATGAAAAAGAGCAGCAATCGGTGATCTTCAGGGACCAGCTGGAAATAACAAAGCTGGAGAAACAGCGGCTTCAGGGAGAGGTCGAAAAGTACAAGAAGGCTTCCGGCAAAGACAAGCAGGAGGCTTCCAAGTCATTGGTGAATGCCATAACCCCCCAGACCGGCAATGTGCTGGAGCAGCGGGTTTTGACCGGTATCCTCGGTAGCCCCAAATGCCGGCGCGGCGACTGGAAGGCGGTGAACCATTTCGATGTGGCTGTCGGAAAAGAGAGCAGCCAGTTCATCGACTGCATCGTTATTACCAAAGAATGCCTCATTGTCCTGGAAGTGAAGAATTATTTCGGCGTCATCGAAGCGGAAGGGTATCCGGAAAATTCAAAATGGCTCTGCCGTGACGGCAATAAAGTAGTTACGGTGAAAAGCGACTGGGGTGAGAACCCGTATCACCAGGTACGCGAGTATTCCATGAGTCTGCTGAATCTGGTGAAACGCCGCCTGTCGCAACTGCCCGTCTACGGGGTCGTTGTCTTCCCGGAGATCACGGACATTTCAAAGCTGGAAAGTAAAATCGGCAAATTCTACAGGATAACGACCATCGATCATCTGCCAGCGGCGCTCGAACAGATAGAAGCGGAAGCGAGGCGGGATAATGCCTTCAGCAAACGTCCTACCCCCGAACAGATCGAAAACCTGATCCGCGGGAAAAAAGTGTGAGTCAATTCCAGGGGGTGGATTCAGGAACAAGCTGCCGCTGGGTGTTCGGGTTTATGTGCTGACGAGGAATACGTGAATTAGAAAATATTCGCTTCGCAGGTTCCGAAGTCGGACAAGTTCTGTAAGGAATGGTAAGGGGAGACGTCCATGACTCGCTACATAATGGCCTGGTTTCCGATGCTGGCCCTTGCAATAGCCAACGGTGCGCTTCGTCAGCTGACCTTCGGCAAGCATATGTCCGAACTCAGGGCTCATCAGCTTTCCACCGCAATCGGTTCGGTCATCATGGGGCTGTTCATCTGGTTAGTCGTTCGTATCTGGCCACCATCTTCTTCTCGTCGTGCATTCCACATCGGTCTTGTCTGGGTATCTCTGACCATCGTCTTTGAGTTTGCCATGGGACGCATCATGATGCATCGTCCGTGGCAGCAGCTCTTCCAGGATTACAACCTGCCTGCTGGACGTGTGTGGTTGTTGTTTCTCATCTGGCTTGCCCTCGCACCCTACGTCTTCTATCGGCTCCGTGTGGGTCAACTTCAGGGAAAGCCGTGAACAACCGGCATCATGCCTTCGGTTGCTTTTTGTGTCCGGTAGGGTGGATGTGATGCATGTGTGCAAATTGCTGAGAATACAACGGAGCGGATCAAAAAAAAGTGGTTGCCAGACCAGGGAAGGCTGAGGGGACGGAAGGCTGAGGGGACGGAAGGCTGAGGGGACGGAAGGCTGAGGGGACGGAAGGCTGAGGGGACGCGAAGGTTGGAGCTCCATGGGGTCGGACCAAGTTAACCAACTGAAATATAGCATCTATTGGCCAACATAGGCCCTGATTATGGCCTCCCAAAGAGCCTTCAACTGATCGCCGGGAGAACCGCCCAAGAATTCAATCAACGCAAGGAACGGAAGAGAGCCTTCTGGGAAGACCGCTATCACGCTACTGCTGTTGAGAGAAATGAACATCTGATCCGCTGCCTTGTTTATGTAAATCTCAATATGGTTCGTGCCGGCGTAGTAACTCATCCATCAGAATGGGAGATGAGCGGTTTTAACGAAATCCAGAATCCACCCAAACGGTATGGGGTGATTGACATGTCAGCTTTAAGGAGCCTTTGCGGATTTCCCGACTCCGTGCAATTTTCCGAGCAGCACCGACAGTGGGTTCAAGAGGCCATCAGCAATGGCAATGTTAAACGGGAACGTTGCTGGACGGAGAGCATTGCAGTTGGCAGTATCGGTTTTGTTGAAGAGACAAAGGCCAGGCTTGGCATTAAGGGAATGGGGAAAAGAATTGAAGAGCAGGAAGCTGACCGATGTGTGTTGAGGGAGAAATTTGAACCTTACAATGCCGTTATTGACCACGAAAATGAGTGTTTAAGCCCGAATAACAGCTATTTTTGGGGTATTTATGACGCAGATACAGTTGGTTAGCTTGGTCCGACCCCAGAGCTCCCCGCCTTGACTCTGAATGATCCAGTCTCATACACTTTGTATGCTAGCCAGAACATGCCGAGAGAACACAGCATGATAATTACAGTATTGAATCGATTATTCATTTTCTTGTTCCCTTTGGCCAACGTCTCAAGGGTCTGCTGCTTGGCAGCAGCACCCGCTTGTTAGCACTTCTTATATGTCCCAAATTTTACCTTCATAGAGTAACTTACCGATTTCTGGCGGGGCGGCTTTAACCCGAGGATAATTCGCAAAAATAAGTCTTACTGTTCTAATGGCGTTATATGCATCCTTCATCAAAAGACGCTGTTGCTTGAAGTACTTTTGGTCAAACTCATTTTCTTTAATTGAATGTGCTGGTTTCTGTCTGATATTTCTGATCTTTTTGAGTGCTGTAAACATCTCAATAAGAGGTGTAGGGTCCGCAGGTCTAAAGTTTTTTTCGAGCCAGTCCTGGAGTAGACGAATTGTTCCTTTTGGTTTTACTATTATTTTTCCATCTTTTCGGACCTCTTCATCTTCCAATTCAATGTCGTGTTCAAAGAAGTTTTTATTAATATTATCTGACATCATTTTATCAAGGAGGTGAACAAAAGCGTTAAACTCAGAAAGAGTTGGCCTTAACAGAAAGCCGAATTCCCTAGGTCTAGAATGTTCGAATGATTCTCTAAACAGTGGCGGCTTCCCCATGGCCTCACACATCTTGTTTATTATCACTAGCTCCTGGACAAAAGCATCGAATATGGAAAGCCTTGTGCCCCAGTCACCAAGAATGCTATTTCGATAATAATCCGGATGTAGATCATAATCACCAACGAGTTCCTTGGCCTTCCATATTTGTTGATGCTCAGGACTCAGGTCATGTAAATAGCGTAAAAAAACAGCGACAGCACGATCTAATTCTTCTGTATAGCAGAACCCAAAAGACTCAAGAAGGGCTTGGTCTGATTCCGCCATTTTATCTGATTCAAAATACTCGTCATGCACAGAAATCCACCCACTGATGTCATTGTTGTCGTAATGATAACGTGGATCATTGCGATAAAACTCTAAAACTGACACGTCGAAAGCTCGAAAGTCCAATTGTCCTGCACCTAATGCGAGCTCTTTTGAATATGGACTGTCTTTATACAATGCTTCAGGTACTACATATTTAAGATGGTTTCTGCTTGGGTATATACAGGCTTGTTGAAGCAACTCAGTATCAGCTAGCTTCTCTAACTGCGCTTCTTTTTTGAATCCCTCGAAGGCTTTTATATGCGGATTCGGATGGTAGTCTCCATAAATTATTTCTATTTGATCAGCCGTTAGAAGCTCTTCAAGTTGTTTCATTAATTCTTCAGGCGTTACTGCAAATTTTCTTGCGATAAAATGATACGACAGACCATTGAAATCACCCGAATCTAAGTACTGTGCGGTAATTGCCGCGAGTAATTCATTTTTCATATTCATGCTTTTTTGGTGTGCTAACGTTACAGGGTTGACCTGCCCGGTTTTCAAGGACCGGTCCAACCGCGAGTTGGGAAATTATCTGTTTTTATCATTTGGAATTTGCATTAACCGCTCTATTTCTTATTCTATCTCTAAAGCTTTGATCCTCTTATTTTTTTCAATTTGTTTTAAACTTTGATCACGAACCGCGCGCCAACGCGAAGTAACAATCTCATTGGTCAAAAGGGTAACTATTATAAGAATATAAGCGGTGTATCTAAGCCAATCACTGCCTATAACATACGAGATTACAGCGACAATGAGGGCAAACCCACATCCTGCTGCACATCCTCCCTCTTTCCACAACTGTGGATTATTGAATAAATATTTGTTTACTGTCTCTCTGCTTGCCACTATAGCTTCAAAATCTTTGTCCCCAATTTTGGGAGTATACCGCTCATCTAAAAACAACCTTCGAATATTATTGTGAATCATTCGCCGTGTGTTCCAATCGATACATGCTATAACGAACATCACCAGAGAGACCAAGATTATGTTATTTGCGAACCATGCTAGTGCCATGTATAGAACGAAGAAGTAAATGACTGATACTATGATTCCAACCGGCTCTCTTGGACCGGACCAGTCTTCTGGCAATTGACCTGACGGAAATAGTTTTTCGCTAATTGAAAGTTCAACCTTCACGCTACGTCGGCTAAGACGGAATTTGGCCGCAAAAACAAAAACTAAGATGCCCGGCAAGAGTGACTTGATCCCTTCATTTTGCGAAATAATGCTCCATGCAGCTCCAATAAAAAAACTCACCTCAAGAATACGATCTCCCATTTTATCTAGAAAAGTTAATAATCCGTGAGGCGTTTTGACCTTCTCCTCTGCATAGATATCGTCTTCCAACCAGTACATGAAGGGAAGTGCCAGTCGTTCAACTGTTGATTGTACTTTTTTGGCGAATGACTCAACTTGTAGGTTTCGCAAAAATAGAACTGTTGTAATAGTTGAGATGGTCAAGTACCCAATGATACTTTTAAGTGGCTTGCCGGGATACCAGTCAAGTCTTATGATAAACTGCAAAATTCCTAGCGCTATGTGTGTGCCAAGAAAGACATGTAAAACCACCAGACTGCTCACTACTTTTAATTCTGATGGCAACACAGATGGTGTGAACAAAAAGAACTCCAGAAATATTGTCACTGCAACGGCCATATAGACCAGGTGAATAATTCCAGCCGATGTCAGATGGTGGTTCTGCATATGCGCCTCCGGAACTGCGGAGAGCGTAAAGAGCCAACCGAAAAGACATGCGGATATAGCTCCGATTGTGAAGGAGAGTAGCACCGAACGGAACCGCCATTGATTCAAATAATGTCTAACCAAGTATGCAACGACAGGGGAAATAATGAAAAAATCACCCCACATTCCGAAATGCCATAAAAAAGGAAGTCCCTGAAGGATATGAATATTTTGTATCTGGTTGACTGTAAGAAAGTTGTCCCGATATGCTAGTACCGCTTGGATTATGACAAGGAATTCTAGAGATATAAACATGATCCAGCTGATCATGAGTGCGAAACGCTTTTCGGATTGGATATTGGTACGAATCAGCTCTGTCATGGGGCTTTCTCCAGTTACGCTCTCTGTCCTCTTCGGTCTCTTCGGGGGCAGATCCTGCCTCGTTGGGACCCTCGCCTGGTGGTGTGGCCGGGGTGTTAATGCCTCTGCTAACCCGACTAGGCCCTGTCTTCATTTGGGTGCCATCCTGAGCCTGTTTGAATGATCTCGTTAGTCCAGGCAATGAGTAGGCATAAACCGAGATTCTCCACCCCCCATTTTCTTCGTTCTTGGCCGGCGTACCCACCATATATTGATTGAAGTTGTTGGGCATACTGACTTACAAAGTTAGAACTTTCCTCCCCGTCGAGGTACATGCTTAAATCGACCTCATCGGCAGCCTCTTTCGCTATGTATCTGAGTACGGTCCCGTTCTTGATCTCCCGGTGTATGTCTTCGATAGTTATGTAATCATATTTCCGGGTATCGAGGAGGTGATTGTATTCAAGAATCAAGAGCGTAAGACGGGTAAGTTTGAACTGTGGAATTGTGGTAAGGGACTGTATTTGCTTTTTGATTGTTTCGGCAACCTGGACGTAGCCGCGAGCATCTTCAATGGAAAGAACCGAATCGGGGAGATGTACCGCTTGATTTCGCAATGTTCTTAGATGAGAAAGCGTTTTTTTTGTACTAGGTATAAATGCACCCGTATATTGAAAATAGCCAAGCGCCCCGTCTGGGCCCAACTTAACAGGCTGAACCTTAGGCTGTAACTCCTCTAACTTCGCCTCCGCCGCCAGTTCAAGCTGTCGCCATGCTTCCATTACTGAGCTTCTGGGCGATGTAAGTGCCAATTTCTCCAAATTGCTGTCTGTCCCGCCTGCAATCTCCCTGATGTCAGAAGATTCCAAAGCTTCCTGTAACTGTCGGCGAAAACTTAGTTCGAAATCTTTATATTTCAGACGTTCAAGAAATGGGAGCAGGTCTCTGATCGGTTTACGCAGGAAAAAGATGATGGCGAGCAGGGTTGCTGGCCATGCGAGCGTCCCAATTATCTTTGCAGCAAATTCAAGCAAAAACATCTTCATTCACCTTTGTCTGTCCCCAGCGGCTGGCCGGTGAGCGGGGGCTTCACGCTCCACTGACTGGTTATGCTTCTGTTTTTCAGTCTGAGTGAGAGCACATTTTACAGTAAAGTTAGAGTTCGTTCTCACTGGCTGCTTCCACTTCCGTATGGACAGGTTCGACTAATCCATCTTCAATCAATAGTTTTCTAAGCTCATCGTAGGAGTATCCTTCTTCTAAAGCCGTATCCCAAAATCCTTTCCATATCTGTGAATGGTTGCCAACATTTTTCTTGCTATCCTGATAGGTCTGACAAAAGACCTCATCAATTCCACCAGCATTCATAATTTGATTGATCCCCCACTGTCCGTTGGCCAACACACCTTCAAATAAAACTTTCATATCATCGTCAGTTAGGTATGAGGCATGTGGCACAAGATAGTGGGTACCGTTTGAATATGCCGAAGCGAAACTACCTGAATTTATGAATATTGTTAATGCGTTGCGTCGTAACACCTTCGAAGGGGATGCTTTCAGTAGCTTACGAATATCTGCATCTTCCAATTGCCCAATCCGTGTTTGAAAAGCAAAATCTATTTCTGAGTTAACCGAAGCCAAGTCAGCAAGTTTGTAACTTATCAACTCTTCGACACTTAGTAACGATACAACTCCTTCTAACCTAACGACCAAAGCGCCTTCAATGTAATGCCATGATTCACTGCGCCTCACTAACAATGGAAATACGCGCTTTAGCAGCTTGTCGTTTGATTCCGCCAACATTTGGCTTAGTTTGCTTTTAAGCACCTCAGTATAAATAGCTGGATGTATTCGAGAAATAGCACCTAAAGCCGCACAAATCCGATTTAGACGTTCTGGATTGACACCTTCTTCATCTCGAAATAGTCTTTTCAGTAAAATAATGTTGAGGTTCTTAACACTGCTTTCTTTCACTCGCCCCAGATATCTTTCGGACGACAACATTAAGAAAGCTTTTTCATCATCTTCAGGAAAGGACTCTTCATTCACCAAATGAAATAGCCGATCAACAACAACTTTACCTTTCATTGGTGCGTTAATTAAAAGATAGTTTGCTGCCTGAATGATATACGCTCTTGTAAGTTCTGGCGATGGGGTAAACTGATTACCATCAACAGAAAAAGTTGGATGTGCACAAACATTTCTGTCAAATTTTAACACTTCCAGGTGAGTCTTCTCAATTGGTGTTATAAATTCCAACTCATCACAAGCAATATCCAAGATTTCTCGTTCAAATGCCAACATTCCTGCAACATCTGCCGGTTGAATACCGTTCAATCGTTGTTCAATCGCACTCCGTCATTTGCTAGACTAAGCTCTCGAATCTTCTCGATAACATCAACACAAATTGCTATCCAGGTGGAAATAGTCGCAGCCCGATATGCTCCTGCGCGATAAGCAACTATGGCTTCTAGTAGGTAGTTTTTGGAGTATGAGTTGCGACACATTTGTACAAGCTCGTCTAGGTCACTTAGGTGTAGAGCCATTAGTTCTCCCTCTTGATGTCATTTTCGATGAATAACGGTGCTGCCTGTGACCGGCGCGGACGTTTTCAGGCCGCGTCCGAGTCCAAAGGCGTGTTAGACATGCCTACTATTTGTCATCCCTCAAGATGCTGATCTTGGCTTTTGAAAATAACCAATACAATGGCACTTGAGACTCCAGGCCACAGTTTTTACAAAACATTTGTTCAGCTAGATATAACCGAGGTGCTTCTCGCTTTGTGATCTTAAGGCGGGAGTCGCAGTAGAGGCAGGTCAGAAATTGTCCCATTTTAGAATTTAGCATACGTGCGATTCTCTGGGATCTACCGTCCAGAAACAATGCTTCGTAACAACCCGTTGTTGTCAAAACAAGATGGCTATAAGTTTTTTCATTGACCGCCTGAATTTTATTGAATAGCTCAAGTAAAAGCTGCATCGCATATATCAGTAAGTATGGAAGTTTTGAATATAAGAACTCGTAATAGCTGTCGTCAGCTGGATCTTCGAAAATGAAATTGAGAGTGTAATCCTCAGTTTTTAATAGATCACCCATAGAAGTTACAAGATGAGTAGCTCGTTGCCATGTTGGCTCAAAACCATTGGAATGATTCTTTGAGTAGATCATTGCCCAAATTAACTCAGCATCGAAGAATTCCTTGGTTGCAAGCTCTCCTATTGCCTTTGAAAGCAACTCTATCCGCCGATTTTTAGGAACACCGTTTAGGGTTTCGTAATTTTTGCATTCGAATCGTGAAATAAAATCAGCTTCATCCGCCATAACCCAAGTTAAGTAGTGTCCGTCCGGAAACTCCATTTTTCTGAACTTCATGGAGACCAAGACGTCTGAAAACAGCCTAAGTCGCTAAGAGTGCGTTAACGCACTGACAGCACTATCGTTCTTTCTCATTTTTTGGGCGCACTACTCCCGCAAGTTCTTGGAAAGTCGGAGCTGCTGCCCCTCAAACTGCGGCTTTGGCTTTGGCTGATTCCAGCCTGATCCTGGCGATCACCTGGAGGTTATAGGCGAATATCGAACTCCAGAGATAGCGCTTGAACCCTTCCCAACTCTTCCAGTTGCAGCGGTCCAGACCGAAGGCGCGCTTGAGAGTGGAGATGTTCGCCTCGATGCCAGCACGGAAGTTCTTGAGTTTCTTGTAGACCCAGGAACTCTTGACCATGTCGGCGACCGCTAACCCGCGCTTCTTTGCGAAAGCCACGTCCTTGATCTTAAGCTCTTTGGCATCGGACAGATTCTTCTTGGAGGCGAAGCCGCCATCGGCACTGGCCTGGCGCGGCATCCGCCCGAAGATCCCTTCATGGCGTTTGAGCATCGGGATGTATTGCTCGGAATCGGCGGGGTTGCCACGTTCAACCAGGCAGTCGAGTATCAAGTTGGACTTTCCGCTCGTTAGAAAGACCTTGTGGCCGTACACGACCTCCCTGCGGCTCTTCACGATGATGTCGGTATGGTCTTCGAAATACGAGACGACCTTTTCGGAGGCCGGAACCTGCTCACCGCGGAAGACCCGCCGCTCGGTTTGGCTGATCACCTTCTCCAGTAGTTCGACAGCTCTTTTGAGTTGGGCACGAAGCCTCATGGCGGTCATCATCTCTCCGATGTCAACGGCCTGGTATCTTTCCAGGGCAGGGATGGCGTCCTTGGCGTACCCGACAATCTTGCCGGCATAGTGAACCATATCCCGGTAAGCAGAGACCCGATCTGCCTCCTTCTTGGCATTAACGACCGCAAGCAGACGCTTCTTTGCCACCCGCAGATGGTCACTGTAGCGATAGTCGGGGCGAGGATCGAGGGTGTGACCTTCCTCCAGCCAGCGAGTGATGATGCGCATACCGTCCCAGAGAAGAGAGGCGTCAGTGGGGTCGTGCACATCAGTCTCAACGGCGGTGGAATCAATGCGCAGTTTGCGCCCATTTTCTATGCCGCACTTTTTCGCGTACCGCATGAGGCAGATGTGAATTGCTTCCCACGTCTCTTCTGAAATCGGTTTGATGTTCTCCTGAAGAGTCGATGACGACGGATACTGGCCCATCTCCAGACGGGCAAAGGCTCTAAAGGAACTGGAATCCTCAAGATGGAAAGCGAGCTCTTCGTAAGAAAGGCAGCGAAACTGTTTGAGCACGCAGGCCCGAAGCACCTGCTCGGCGGTCATTCCTTCACGACCGGTCTTGTGGCGGCGATTGCGGATCAGGTCGTTATAAACCAGGTCCAGCATCTGCGGTGTGTCGTCGAATACCTTGGACATCTCCTTGAGTTCCTGCCCGATGTCGTGACGAGCTGTCACGGAAAAAAGACTCATCTGTCGGGTCTGTTTTTGCCTCATCTTTGCCGCTCCCGTGGTCATTGAATTGAACAAAACCAGCAAGTTACGGAGCGGATTATAGCACAGTGGCAACTAAAACTTAAGCGTTTTTTGCACTATTCGGCAACAAATTCAGTGAGTTATGTTTCCGGACGGAAACTAAGTAGAATAGATGTTCCTTTAGTGCTTTCCGAAGCAACGTAAAGCCGACTGAAAACTTTCGCTTTTCAAATGCTGACAAAGCTTCAAAGAGAAAATGGAGCATATCTGCTGTCAGCGCGATAATAACATGACTAATGATGTGATGCCTGTAGGGTTCCTCAAGTCCTTTCTCTTTCAGCAGAGCAAGGACATTGACCCCGTAAAACTTTTCCTCTCTTCCTCGAATAGCTTCCAGAAAGGCATCATGGACAATGTTGTGTGCCCCACTTGCCTCGTATTGAGTTAGCATGTGAAGCATCTGATCGTGGAGGTAGAAGGAGAACTCGTGTTTTCCCCAGTATTCGGGTGGTATTAGCACAAGCCTATCTTCATCAAGGACGCCGAGGGATTGTGACATGTCGCCTTTTTTCTCCTTTGGTGTCTAACGGGGCTGGGGATCACCGGGGCCGCGCTTTTTGCGGCAACCGGTGTAACCCCTCGTTATGCCTTTATCGTCCTTAAAAAAACTATCGAGAAGAACGACTGTCTCTCCAGATAATTACACAATCTTTTTTCTCACTGAAAAAGTCGGAACACTTACGATCACCTAAGCCTGTCAAACCGCCGTCTGGGCTACAAACTTTTTTTCCGATCTCATCCCATAATATACTTGGTATGTCACAACATCTCGGCGGCTCATAATAAACGATTTGATTCCTGTATATACACTTTGATATAGAAGCAGGTGGACTTGCTGGCGATCCCATTTCTTCTCTCGCAATTTTGTCTATTATCCAACAGGGCTCTTCATTCCTTGTTTTTTTAACTTCCGGTTTACTGCAATCTCCGACAGAATGTAAATATTTTGGCAATGCTTTAGCCCACCACTCTTTCCACGCTTTCTTATCCCCGCCGAAAAAATTTCTTGTAATGTAGTTCAGACTAGTCAGTGCACCATCGCGAATAAGCCAATCATCGTCGTTAATATATTCAATGAGGGGTTCAACGGCACGTAAATCCTTAGCCATAACTAATACGCTCATTGCGTATGTTCTTACATAATGGCTCTCGTTTTTGTCTTGCAGTATTTCTATCAAAGATGGGTAAATTGAATTTTCGATTTTTGAAAGCTCAATAATTGCTTTATTGCCTTCATTTTTTCTTTCGGCATCAGAAAGCAATGCTCTGATTTCGTTTGTTGAAGGAATTGATTTTTGCTCTTGGCCGTATCCGAATCCTGAGAATACTGGTAAAAGCAGGGACACGAGGATCGTTATCTTTAATCTATCCATGTTTTTTTCCGATTAATTTGTATTGGCATAACGGCTATGAGTGTGACCGGCGCGGCAGGTTTTCCGCCGCGACCGTGTCGACACGAGAGTTGGAACATCTTTCCATCGAATATGAATATATGAAGGGCGTCCCCAAAGCCGCCACGGGCATGCACTCTTGAACGCACAGAGCCTTTGGACGAAGATTTCGGCGATGGCGGATGAGTTCAGGCGCACTCACATCTCGGCGAGCCACCAGCTGTTGCGCGGCACCGCCGTTGACAATTCGCCGGATGCCCCAGCTGCCCCTCATCACCGCGTCATCAGCGCGAACACACCCCAGCCTAGGTATTCACGCGTGTAAGCGGCGTAGCGCTCGGGTTCCGAGGTCAGTTTGGTTCGAACATCTTTTGCGAACTCGTCGTCGGGATTGGCTTCAAGCCATCGGCGCATGGTGAGCCACTTGGCCGCCTCGTATCTGTCCCAGCCGTCTTGGTCTGCCAAAACCATTTCGACGACGTCGTAGTCGAGGTGGCCGAAAGACGCGAGAAGTTCTGGAAGCATGAGAAAGTCGGAGATTGAGCCGGCAAGACACCCCTTGGCAACATCTTCCGTCGGCGGTAACTGCCGCCAGTAGGGCTCGCCGATGAGGATGATCCCTCCGGTGCGGAGGCTCTGCGCCAGAAGCTCGATGGTGCCGACGACTCCCCCAGCGATCCACGTGGCACCGAGACAGGCTGCCACACCGGCCTTCTCGTCAGAGACGAAGCCGGCAGCATCGCCATGGATGAACTTGACTTGATCGGCGACACCGAGTTTTTCAGCGCGGAGTTTCGCTTGCTCGGTGAACAACTGGCTCATGTCGATGCCGGTGCCGATGACTCCGTAATCGCGTGCCCAGGTGCACAGCATCTCGCCCGAACCGCTGCCGAGGTCGAGCACTCGGGTCCCCGTTTCCAGACGCAGCGCCGCGCCGAGAGTGGCGAGCTTTTCGGGTGTGAACGGGTTATGGATGCGGTGAGCACTTTCGGTGATGTTGAAGATCCGTGGAATGTCCATTGCAGAAAATCTCCTTACGGGTGTGAATAGATTCGGTCACGGCACTAACTCGTTATTCATCTGATCCGGCCAACATACCACCGAATCCAGAAACTATCCAATGACTTTTAAAAACAAATCGACGTAACTATTTAAATTAGATATGAAACCGGCATTGGCCAACATCCCAAATTGGGGGTGTTGGACGGAATTCTGGCCATCCTCCTGACACCCTTCAGCATACAGATGAATGGGTGCATGGAGGATACCATAGAAGAATCCTCCAATTAACGTGCAATATAACTGTGCTGTAAGCCAAAGTCAAAAGAGATCACAATGCTTCTTATCCCGAAGGCGGTTTTTATCCGGTATGTTGCACATCTCAAATCGCGCGGCGTTCCCGCTGCCCTTCATGCCGATTACCAAAAATGGCTCCGGTATTTCCTCGACTTTTGCGACAAGTATCCGGTCCCGTCGGGAAAATCCGACCGTGTACGGCTGTTCTGCGAGAAGCTGCGAAGAAAATCTGGCTTCCAAGTTAACAAGTTGAGGCGGTACATGGGTACAGAGCGGCAAAGGCTTTGTCGAAACCGCACCTTTGTTTTCCGCCCGAAAAGGTAGTGTAAAGAGTTTTTCGCTTTTTTGGGGCTGGCAATTGCCTGAGTTGGAGCATGCCGGGAGAAGTCGTAAGGAGCGCCACTGGCGCTCTTTTTTTGCGGATCAGCCAATTACGGAAATATGCGCAGGACCGGGGTTGCGCCTTCTACTGCCAGGGCTCCGTGGTAATCTTCAGGCACTGGTACATCGACGATCCGCCATGGGGAAGGCTCGCCGTCATGGGCATGGAAATCCATGGGCTCACAAGGCTGGTTGGGGAGGAGGGATACGGCGAAGCTGGCGGCTGAGCGGGAAAAGCCGGTGCCCAACCCTTTGAGATAGGCTTCCTTGCGAAACAAGTTTTTTGTTTTGACCCCTAAGTTTTGCTAAGACATTAGGAATGATATCAACACAATGGAACGGCTATTCGGACATACATGGCTGAAGGATGGAAATGCTTACGCCAAGGCATACGCAACGTGGGACGAATTTAAGAGACAGTTATGACTGGCTAGAAAAAGGCGTCGATATCCATCATGCCATGTAGCACCCTGACAATTAACATTCCACCACTGATCGGCATATAAAAAATCAGGTACATGCCGACCGGGAAACTTTTCAAACCGGGATGTAGTTCGTTCCGGTTTCTGCCCATATTCGTGAACCGAGCGAGTTTCCGGCAGGCTTCATCAATTTCGTCAAGAAGCTTGTCCGCATTGTCGGGGTTGTCTTGGGCGATATACCACCAGATTTCATCAAGGTCGTTTTCTGCTTCGGGGCTCTTATGGATTTTCAACATCAGCTGTTTGCCTTGCTTCGTTGAGCTTCGAGCCGTTTACGGCCTCGTGCCTTGATGGCTCCCAAGTCTAATGGTGTTGGCTCGCCGCTATCCAAGCCTTTCTTGATCTCGGCCCTCAGTTCTTCAACACGCAAGAACTGCCTCCGATCTCGTTCTTCAAGAAGGCGTAAAGCATCGCGTATAACTTCGCTTGCAGAGCCGTAAAGTCCGCTTTCAACCTTGGCTTTAACCAGATTTTCAAGTTGTGGCGTAAGTGAAATATTCATTATGTGGCTCCTCCTTTGACCAATATAATAACAGAGAATAACAATCTTTGTTATAAAAAGTGTAAGTTCGGATGATAAGCGAAAAGGCAATGTTCAACCATGGGCGGCAGACGGTCAAGCCGCTCGTTATCGCTGAAGGAAATAATGAAAAGGATTCAGAACCTATAGGAATTCTGAACGAGGCTTTTGCAGCAGGCCCGCCTTGGCCTTCGCTTGGTTACGCAATAGAAGGTGAATGGGCAGGTGGAGCGCCAGGCGCTGTTTGTGGTCTGGCTCTTTCTGGAGTTAACCGTGCGTTGATACGATACTGCGGGGTTGCGCATTCTACTGCAAGGGCTCCGTGGTAATCTTCAGGCACTGGTACATCGACGATCCGCCATGGGGAAGGTACGCCGTCACGGGCCTGGAAATCCATGGGCGCACAAGGCTGGTCGGGGAGAAGGGAAACAGCAAAGCTGGCGGCTGGGCGGGAAAAGCCGGTGCCCAACCCTTTGAGATAGGCTTCCTTGCGGGTCCAAAAGCGGTAGAAGGCAGACAACTGCAAGTGCGGCGGTAGGCTGGACAGCTCCTGCCATTCGCCGGGGGCGAAGAAGCGCTGGGCAATCTCCCGGTACGGCAGATGTTCATCGACCCTTTCCAGGTCGATTCCAACACGGCAATCGACGGCGACCGCCAGAACGGCCAGGTCATGGGCATGGGAGAGATTGAAATGGAGCGGCGCCCCTGTTTCCGCCAGGAGAGGTTTGCCGTGCTCACCTTCGATGATCCGCAGATGCGCCGGTTCAATATCCAGATAAGTTGCCAGAGTTTCGCGGAGAAAGCCGCGCCCTGCCACAAAGCGGTCCCTTTTCCGGCGGCTGAGCAGCCGATCGGCCCTGGCCAGTTCGTCCGGGGAGAGAAACCTTGCTAAACGCGCCAGTTCACCTGTTTCCAGATCGAGTGACGCGAAGCGGATCCGCACCTCGCCCGCGGCCGGCATCGTATCCCTGCTCACAAACGCGCTCCGGCAAGCCACTCCTTCAAGCGAGTCAACCCTTCATCGATGGATATTTGAGGCGCATAGCCGAGGTCGCGGCGGGCTGCGGAGATGTCGAACCAGTGGGCGGTGGCCAGCTCACTGGCGACAAAGCGGGTCATGGGTGGCTCGCCTGCCAGATGCAGGAGGTTCCAGAGCCCCTCGCAGACGACGCCGGCAGCATAAGCCACCTTTGGCGGCACACTGCGCGTCACCGGCGGAAGTTCTGCGGCGGCGAGGATGCGGTTCACCATCTCCCAGAGGGGAATGGGCTCGCCGTTGGAGATGAAATATGACTTCCCTGACACTGCCCCGCCGAAAACGAGGCGGTCGGCGGCGAGCAGGTGGGCCTGGGCGGCGTTGTCCACGTAGACCGTGTCCACCAGGCAGGGACTGTTGCCGATCCGGCGCAGCTTTCCTGCCCGGGCCTTGGCAACGATGCGCGGGACGAGGTGGTTGTCCCCCGGTCCCCAGATGAGATGAGGTCGGAGCGAAACGGTGGCAAGGGCAGGGGCGTTGGCGGCGAGCACCAGTTGCTCGGCCAGCGCCTTTGTTTTCGAATAATGTGCCTCGAAGTGGGTTGGGTAGGGGAGAGACTCGTCGCCCCCTTCCACGTCCCGGCCGTCGAAGACCACACTCGGCGAACCGGTGTAGACGAGGCGGCCGATGCCGTGGTGGCGGCAGGCGGCGAGCACGTTCTCCGTCCCGGTCACGTTCGCCCGGTGATACTCCGCGTAACTCCCCCAGATACCCGCCTTGGCAGCCACGTGAAAGACGATGTCGCATCCTGCTGCTGCCTGCAGCACAGCCTCCCGGTCGGCCAGGTCCCCTTGAATCTGCTCGACGCCGAGGCGCGCAAGTTCGGGGTATTCCCCCCGGGAGAAGCTCCGTACCGTATTCCCCCGTTCGACGAGGAGGCGGGCAATCGCACCGCCGAGAAATCCGCCGCCGCCGGTGACAAGCGCCCTCATGGGAGCCTCTTTGCCGCCCAGACGGCGAGCTTTTCCCTGAAGATCTTCGCGTTGTGGCGGATATCGACGGGAAAGGCGGGGTGGAAGAGAATGGTGGTGATGCCGCGGGTATGGATGTGGGCATCGGCGATGGCGAGGAGTTCCCGGCACACCTTTTCCCGGTCGGCTTTGGCGCCTTTTTCCAGTTCCACGCAGAGGACCGGCAGCTGTTGCCCCTTTTCTCCGATGCCGACGAGGGCGGTGCGAAAGACGGACGGGTGGGTATTGAAGACCGCCTCGCAGGGGATGGTGAAGAGGGTCTCTTCCGGGGTGACCACCCGGTGCGACTTGCGGCCGCAGAACCAGATCCTGCCGTCTTCGTCCTTGCCGCCCAGGTCGCCCATGCGGTGGAAAAAGCCGCTGCCGGCAGGATCGTAGATCTTAGACATCAGGTCTGCCTCGGGGCGGTTAAAATAGCCCCGCGTCACCTGCTCACCCTGGACGACGATCTCGCCGATTTTTCCCACCGGTGCGCGGAGCGAATCGTCCCAGTAGGGGATCGGCTCGTCGCTGATCTCGATCACCTCCAGCCGCACACCTTCCACCGGCTTGCCGACGCAGACTCCGCCTCCGGCGTCGGTGATGCGCCGCGTTTCGCCCAGGATTTCGCCGCTGCCGATGGAGCAGACCGGCAGGGCCTCCGTCGCCCCGTAGGGGGTGAAGATTTCCACACCAGGATTGAGCATGCGGGTGAACCGCTCCATGACCGCTGCCGGAACCGGCGCACCGGCGGAAATGACCCGCTTCAGCGAGGGGAGCCGCTTGCCGCGCTCCGCGCCATAACGGCCGACCCGGTTGATGAGGGCCGGGGAACCGAACATGGTGGTGACGCCGTAGGTCTCGATGGCCCCCAGGATCTTCTTCGGATTGACCGAACCCGGCCGGGTGAAGTCCATCTCCGGGATGACGGCGGTCATGCCGAGGGCCGGGGCAAAGAGGGCGAAGAGGGGAAATGTGGGGAGGTCGATCTCTCCCGGCTCGATTCCGTAGACGCGGCGAAGCGCATCCACCTGCGCGGCAAAATTGCCATGGCTGTAAACCGCACCCTTGGGCGGACCGGTGCTGCCGCTGGTAAAGAGGATGGCCGCCGTATCGTCCCGCTCCGTTTGTGCCATGGGGAAAGGGAGCGTCTCCAGCTGTTCGATGAGGCTGGTCAGGGTCGTCCCCTCCCAGAACAGCCGCCGTCCCACGGTGATGAAGGTGGAGAGCGTCTCCTTGCCCCAGCCGAAAAGGAGTCGTGCGACGTGCGCCTTGGGAATGCCGATGAAGGCCCGGGGCCCGGCCTCGGCCAGGCACTTTTTCAGGTTCTTCACCCCCAGCCCCGGATCTATGAGGACCGGCACAGCGCCGACCTTGAACAGGGCGAAGGTGAGGGCGAAGAACTCCGGGCCGGGTGTGACCATGAGCGCCGTCCGCACACCTCGGCCTACGCCGTAATGCACGAGCCCGTGGGCGATCCGGTCGCTCATGGCATCCAGCTCGCTAAAGCTCAAGCGGCGGTTCTTTTTGGGAAAGATGATGGCCGGGGCATCCGGCCGGCGGCGGGCCATCTCCGGGAGATGGGCGGCGATGTTAACGAAATTGTCGGCATTCATGTGTTCATTCAACCTTGCATGTCAAGTTCGGTCGAGAAACTCGCCGATGAGCGGCACCACTTCCTCTTTCATGTCTTCCAGGATATAGTGCCCGGCGTCGCTGTAGCGGTGCACCTCCGCCTCGGGAAAGCGCCGTTGCCATTCGGCGAGGAATGAGCAGTCGAAGACGAAGTCCAGTTCTCCCCAGAATATGGCCATGGGGAGATCGCGGAACTGGCCGCTTCCCGCTGCCACTTCGCTCACCATGTCATAGTTCCTGTCGGCCGGAGATAGAGGGATGTCCTGGACGAAGCGCAGCGTGGCGATGCGGTTCTGCCAGGTGTCGTAGGGGAGGCGGTAGGCCTGCCGCAGCTCGGCGGGCATCGGGTTTTTCTTGCAGCCGACGAAGGAGGCGGCGAGGCTGAAGGCGTTGAAGCCCCGCACGAGGAGGGCGCCGAGCCCGGTATCGCGGCAGATTTTCAGGGCCAATGGGAACGGCTTCTCCTTCGGCAGATGGAAGGCGGCTGTGTTGAGGATCACCAGTCGCTTGATCCGCTTAGGATGGCGGACGGCATAGGCCATGCCGATCATTCCGCCCCAGTCGTGGAGGACCAGGGTGATATTTTTGCTGATCCCCAGGGAATCGAGAAGCCTTTCCAGGTCGTCCACCCGCCGGCTGAGTGTGTAGTCGTAACGGTCGTCCCCCGGCTTGTCGGAGAAGCCGCAGCCGATGTGGTCCGGGACGATGCACCGGTAGCGGTCGCGTAGCGCCAGGACCAGGTTGCGGTAGTAAAACGACCAGGAGGGGTTGCCGTGGACCATGACCACCGGCTCGCCGCTCCCTTCATCAAGGTAGTGGTAGCGCAGTCCGTCCAGGTCCAGGTTCTGGCCGGTGAAGGGGTAGAGTTTTTTGATGTCGATGCTCATGAGATCAAACGATCCTTTTTAAGGCAATGCCAGATTTAAACTGTCAACTCAACATTCGCAGTTCCCTAAAGCCCCCTCCCCCTTGGATGGGGGAGGGTTGGGGTGGGGGTGCAAGGCAGTGATTTTTCGATGATCAACTTGTACCCTCCCCCTAGCCCCCTCCCATCGAAGGGAGGGGGGATATTGTGGGGCGACAAGTTTGGTATTTGTGCTGTTTGAGAGCTGTTTTGGCTCTGCGAAAGTTGAGCTGTTAACAAGAGATGGCGAAGAGGACGACCTCCCGCCGACTCCGGGACATTTCTGTCCGTTGTCCTACCACTCCACGCCGAGCATCAGGCAGTTAAGCCCGCTGCCGATGCCGAGGAGGGCGACCCGGTCGCCTGGGGAGAGCATCTCCCGCTCTTCCGCAAGGGCTGCGGTCAGGGGGAGCGAGACGGTCCCCATGTTGCCGAGGAATTCATAGCTGGTGAAGTCCTTATCCAGGGGGATGCCGAGGGTCTTGAGGATGGCGCTCTGGTGGGCGGAACCCACCTGGTGGCAGATAACCCGGTCTACCTCTTCGCCTCGCCACCCCATCTCGGGGAGGAACGCCTCCCAGGTGCGCCGCCCCAGTTCAACCCCGTAATTCATGACGTTCACCCCGTCGGTGCTCATGGATTGGGTGTAGCCCCCTTTGCCGTCCGGCGTCATCCCCCAGAGGCAGAGGCCGTTGTGTTCCGGGGCCGCCTGGGTGATGCCGCCGAGGAGGCGGCGCCTCTTGGCCGGGGCAAAGGAGCCGTCGGTGAGGAGTACTGCTACGGCGCCGGAGCCGCCGGTGAGGGTAGCGAGGGATACGGCGAAGTTGGCCATGTTCCGCTCTTCCAGCATGCGGCTGATCATGATGTCGTTGATCTCCCGGGCGCTCTCGCAGGAGACGACCAGCCCCGCCCTGATCTGGCCCAGCTCGATCCGGTTCGCCACGTCGAGGATGCCGTTCAAAACGCCCAGACAGGCGTTGGAGAGGTCGAAGACCGCTGTGTTACCCCTGATGCCGAGGCCGGCGGCGACGCGACAGGCGGTGGCCGGCTCGAACTGCTCGCGGCAGACGCCGGTGTAGATAAGAGCCCCGATATCGGCAGGGGAGATGCCGGCAGCGGCAAGGGCCTTTTTCCCGGCAGCGATAGCCCCCTGGGAGAGGGGGTAACCCGGCTCCCACCAGCGCCGCTCGCGAATGCCGGTCAAGGCCTGCAACTGGCCCGGCGCAAAATGGAGCGCACGGTAGAGCGGCTCCAGGCGAGCTTCCAGCTCGGAGGAGGTGACCACCACCGGTGCCAGTTCATAGCAGAGGGCTTCAATATGTACTTTGGAATACTTCATCTCTTCCTGCTCCAATTCGGCATTCTGTAAACGACGTCAGATTTGAGATGATAACAAGGCGGCGAGGAGAAAGCGACGAGACATAGTAGTTCTATGTCGAGGAGCTTTCGACGAGCCAACGCGGTTAGGGCTCAAATGTGGCGTCGTACTTCACGGTGAAATCATTCATCTGGTAAATTGTCTTTCCATCCACGGCGAGGAAACCGTCGGCGGTGAGAATCCGCTCCTTCTCGTCCACTGCTGTGATCCAAGCAGAAACCGTCACCCGGCTGTTGGTCGGAACGACCTGTCCCCGGTAGAGCCATTTGTGACTACGCTCCAGTGCGACGGCGGCGAGGGTGTTCCCTTCCCGCCATCCCCAGCGCTCAACGGCGGCGAACTTGACCAGCTGGAGGAATGATTCCAGGCCGAGGGAGCCGGGCGTGACCGGGTCCTGGTAGAAATGGGCCTTGAAAAACCACTCGTCCGGGTTCACTTCCTTGATCCCCCTGATGTAGCCGAGCCCCTTGGGCCCGCCGTCCGGGACGAAGAGTTCGATCAGGTCGATCATCCGGAGCTTCTTTTCCGGAAATGGGGCGGTTTCCGGGTAAGGGAGGCTTCGGCCGCGCTCTGTCTCCTCCGCCGTCGGCTGGTACGGGGCGGCGTCCCGCACCCCCACTTGGTCGGCGAGGGCTTCTTTGGAGAAAAAGCCGAACATGGTATCACCCTCGTAGAGGATTCCTTGCTGGTCCGCCACCGAGAAGTCGTATTCCTGGATAATCATGCCGCCGCTCGTCGCCACCTTCTTCATGGTGGCTGTTGCGGTAAGGGTGCCGCATTCCGGTGTGACCGGCCGATGCTGGACCGCGGTTCCTCCGAGATTGCGGAAGGATATGTCGGTCGGGCTGGTGAGTGCCGAGCCGACGTAGGCTGCGAGCCAGCCGCACGGCTGGAGAGCCGCTTCGAGAAGGACGGCGAACGGCATGCGCGGCTGGCGCTCTGCGCTGAAATACCATGCGTCGGCGGGGACGTCGTACTGCGCCTCGGCCATGGCGCCGGCGACCATCTGCCACGGCTCGCCACGGACGGCGGTGACCCGGTCCATGAACTGGAACGGCGGGCCGGGGAGGCGGGCGATCTTCCGCTCGCTGTCGAAGATCCGGTACGGCGCGCCGAACCCTTCCGATGGCTTGCCGTTGCTGTAGGCGAGGATCTGCTCCTTGGTGTAGATGGCAGGTTTGCCGGCACCGGCACCCGTGTAGGGGCGCTGCTTGCCGCGCCCTTGGTCTTGTACGGTGATGTCGCATAAGGGCGCAGGAAGCGGCGCCCCTACATTTTTCCAAAGGGCAGACAATTTCTCCCGGTCGGTCCCGCTGAGGCGCACCGACATGTTGGTGATCTCGACGATCGGCCTGCCGTCGGCGTACATGAGGGCGTCCACGACTGCATACGGCTCCGGCCGGTAACCTAGTTCGCGGATGCTCACCTCGTAGGCGGCGATTTTCGTAGTTTCCAGGACCTGCCCCCGGCAGCTGAGCTGGCTTGCCACGCCGGGGACCGGTTCCCAGGCCGCCCCGTCAGCTTCCGCGATCCACCCCATGCGGAGGAGGAAGATGCGCAGCGTGTGGAGGCAGCACTCGTACATGAGGGTGCCGGGCATTACCCGGTCGTCGACGAAGTGGCAGGTAAGGAACCAGTCGGAGGGCGAGATGTCCGCCTCGGCGCGGATGGAGCCGAGGCCGTAGCGCCCGCCATCGGGAACGAGCTCCATGACCCGGTGAACGAGGCGCATCTGCCCGCCGGGAATGGTCAGCGGGGTCGTCAGGTTGAGACCGGCGAAGAGCGGACCGAAGCAGCCTGCCAGGTCCCCGGCCCGGAGGCGGTCCAACCGGTCTGCGTCGTAAGATTCCTGCGCTATCGGCACGAGCTCCTGCCAGTCGGCGGGTCGGTTTCCCGTGCGGGGGCGAAGGTCGATGTTCGGGCGGACGATCCCCTTGCCGGCGTCCAGTTCGGCAGCGGTAAAGAAGCCGGCGCAGCCGTCACGCATGGTCAAAAGCGGCGCGCCGTTCACCGTCGCATCGAAGCGGAAGCGGAAGAGATAGGTCTCCCCCTGGCGGAAGAAGCGCTCGATGCTGATGTCGTAATGTATGGTCTCGCCAGGTCCCGGGAGTTCCCGATGGAAGGTGACCACTGCGTCGAGGAGGCGGTAGACCGCCATCCCCTTTGTGATGAAGTCGATCCCGAGATAGCCGGAGAGGAACAGGTCTGCCTGGCCGGCCTCGACGGCGATACAGGTGGGTATCCGCCCGCCGTCCAGGTACCAGGAGCCGGGATGGATGTCGTGCTCAGTCACCACCCTGCCGCTGGTCATGGATCGCGCTTCCCCTTCCAGCGCGACGATCCGGTCGACGAGCATGAGCGGTTCGTCCGGGAGGCGAACCCGGGTCGGAAATGAGTCCGCCTCGCTAAAGGCGGGTCCGAGCATCCTGGCAACTCTGCCGCGGGCGAATTCTAGACACATCTCCCGGTCGAAGACGGCCTTTGGCTGTGTCGGCGGTGGCGTGATCGGCAGAGGCACGGCTGTCTCGCCATCTTCCACAATTATCCCTGCTGCGGCGAGCTGCTCCTGGAGGGACAACTGGAAAGCCACGGCATCCGCCATGGAGCGACTGATGCTGTCGGCAGCGCGCAGGTATGCGTCGTGGGCTTGGAGCCGCGCTTCCTGGGCAGCCGCAAAGTCACGGATGACCGGCTCCAGGGAACTTCCCGCGGACCTGTCGGCAGTCATAGTCTGTTCCATCTGAATAGCCCTGACTGGTGCGGCATCCGGCACCGGAGACGTTGGCGGTGTGACGGCCGGCGGTACGGAATACACGGGTGCCGTTGTTTGTGCTCCTGATATCTGCTGTTGAGTTGCCGGTACGGCAGGTTGCACCCGCCGGCGTGGCGGCTGTGGCGGTTGGAACGCTTTTCCGCCGGATACGACCCGGACCGGTTCCCGCCGTGGAGTTTTTTCCCTGGTTGTCAGAATCTGCACCGGTGCTGCGGCAAACAGCGGATCGAGGTCAACCGGCACGCGCTCGGCGACAAGCTGGGCAAGGAAGCGCAGCAGCGCTGATGTCGGGTCTACGCCGGGGTAGCAGGCGGACCTCGCCAGGTGGGGGCGTCCGGCAAGGATGCGGCTGATCATCCTGCTGCACGAACCGCCCGGTCCCATTTCGAGAAAGTGGCGGACTCCGTCATCATATGCTGCCTTGATTACGGCCGGAAAGTCGATGCCGTCGACTGCCTGGGCAAGGATGGAGTCGGCGGCGCTTTTCCGGTTGACCGCGTAAGAGCTTCCCTTGGCGCCGCTGTAGAAGGTTATCCCGGGCGGTGGGGTGGTTTCGAAGAGGTGGAGATCCCGGTACGGTTCAGCTACTTCCCGCGCCACTTCGCAGTGGACCGTGGTCACCCCGTGGAGGGGGAAGAACCGGCAATCGAGCATGGCAACGAGGCGTTTGACCCCTTTCGCGTCTCCGCCGATCACGCATTCGTCGGGGGTGTTGACGATCAGGAGATAGACCCTCGATGTGGAACGGAGCGCACGGCGCACGGTATGGGCGGGGGCTTCCACCACGCCGATGCTCCATTCCACCTCTTTTCCTTCGCCGAGTCCCCAGGCGCGGCGCGCTGCCCGGCACTCTCCGGCCAGATCATGGGTAAAGAGGGTTGATTCGCGCATCCGGGTCAGCATCTCGTCCCTGGCGCGCCAGGCGCCGAGGGCGAACAGGCCTGCCGATTCGCCGAGGCTGTAGCCGATCACCGTCTGGGGCTGCACGCCGAAGGACCGGACGATGTCGCTGACAGCGCAGCCTGTGGCGACCTGGCCGAAGATGACGGCTTGATGGTCGTCGTTGATCTCCGCTGGCGGTGCGCCGTTCCAGAAAAGCTCCGGCTGGAACTGACTGCGGAGGTAGAGATTGTCGGCATCCCGGCGACGGAATACTTCCGGCCAGCGTGAGGACAACTCCATCCCCATGCCGGAAAAGTGGTTGCCCGATCCGGGAAAGACGAAGGCGATCTTTCCCTCGCGACCGACAGGGTTGGATGAGTAAAAGAGCCGGTCGCGCAGTGCCGGGTGGACAAGCGGGTCGTTTCCATTGCCGTCGTTGGCGAGGAGGCGGGCTCCCTGGTCGATGAGCGCGCAGAGTTCTTCCCGGTTTCTGGCGACCATGGCGATGGCCAGCGGCTTCTTGCTTTCCGTATCTTCACGGGTGTGCCATTCCAGGGCCAGTGACGCCAGGTCACTGTTCGGCGCCTCATCGGACTGCCGGCGCAGCAGGTCGAGCCCCCGGGCAAGCTCCGCCTGGTTTTCACCGGTGAGGGTGAAGAGGAACTCCGAGCCGGGGCCGACCGGGGCAATCCGTTCCGGTTCGGCGCGGCGCGGGACACTGTCCCATCCTTCGAGGACCACGTGGCTGCATGTGCCGTCCACGCCGAAGACGCTTACGCCTGCCCGTCGCGGCCCGTCTGCGCGGTTGCGGAGCCAGTAACGCGGTGTACGGGGAAGGTACAACGGACCATCTGCCGGCAGTTCCGTGATCGGGTTCTCCACGGCGCGGCTGGCCGGGATGATCTCCTGGTAGAGGGCGAGGCAGCCGCGGACAAAAGACGCAAGACCTGAAGCGGCGCCACAGTGGCCGATGTCACCCTTGACGCCGGCAACGGCGCAGTGCCGGTTTGCCGGGCCGAAGAAACCGGCCAGGGCCCGCGCCTCCATCCGGTCGTCGGCGGGGTGACCGCTGCCGCCGGCTTCAATGTAGCCGACCGTTTCGGGTTCGACACCTGCATCGTCGTAGGCCCGTTGCAGGGCCTGGCGATAGGCGGCATCTCCGGGGAGAAGCATTTCGCCGCCGGCAGCGCCGATCCCCTTGATTACCGCATAAATCCTGTCTCCGTCCCGCTTGGCGTCGTCGAGCCGTTTCAGGACCACGGCCGTCGCGCCTTCGCCGACAATACTGCCGTCGGCTTGCTCATCGAAGGGGATTCCCCGGCCGGAGCCGGAAAGGGGGCGTCGCGCGTGGTGGCCGAGGACAGCGCGCAGGTCTCCGGCAAGATCGACGGCTCCAACCAGTGCCCGGTCGATCTCCTTTGCCTGGAGGAGCCTGGCAGCGGTTTCCAGGGCGCGGATGCCCGAGCCTTCCTCGTTGGAAAGGGTGAAGCTTGGACCCCCGACCCGGAATTCCCGGGCAATGCGGCTTGCTACAACGCTCCCGAGGGCGCCCATGGTCCTGTTGGTCGTCAGAGGGGGGCCGGCTGCGTCACGGAGCGCAGCGGTCCATGACGCCAGATCTTCCGCCGATAGTTCGAGGCCGAGCTCCTTTTGCCAGGCGGCGGCTTGTTCGGCAAGCGACCAGCGGAAGCTGAAGTTCGTCGTGTTGAGATCGAGGGCGATGCCGATGAAGACTCCGGCCCGCAGGTTCCCGTCCCGGTCCAGGCCTGCATCGGCCATGGCTGCGGCCGCAGTCTGGAGCATGAGGAGTTGCTGGGGGAGCATTTCCTCCATTTCCCGTGGCGGGATGCGGAACTGCTCGGCGGCAACCGCAAACTCGTCCAGGTAATAACCCTTGAACGGGGTCCGGTCCAGCCCTTCGTTCCGGAACCAGGCGCACTTCTCTGCCCCCCACCATTTACGGGGCAGTGTCGGCTCGGCGGACTGATCCCCGCCAAGAACCCGTTCCTGGTACGAGCGGAGCGACTGCCAGGGGCCGAAGCGGGCGTCCATGCCGACCACGGCTATGGGTGTCTGCTGCTGCGGTGTTTTTGCCGTCTTGGCGCGGGTGGAGCGTATCGACGCCTTTGGTAACCATTCCTCGACCAGCAGGTGCCCGTTGATGCCGCCGAAGCCGAAGGCGCTGACAGCTGCACGGCGCGGAATGTTTTCGCCACGTCGCTGCCATGGTATCCCGGTTGTCAGGACCCGGAAGGGTGTGTTGTCCAGATCCATCCCGGGCGGAGGGGCGGTAAAGTTGGCGGTCGGCGGCAGCATCCCTTCGTTCATGGCAAGCAGGACCTTGGTCAGAGCTGCGGCGCCGGCTGCGGTGAGGAGGTGGCCGATGTTCGACTTGACCGAGCCGATGACACAGTCAACCCCTTCCGGTCGGCTGTCGCCCCATAGTCCCCGGAGGCTTGCGACCTCCGTTGCGTCCCCCACCGGGGTGCCGGTGGCGTGACATTCGATCAGGTCCACATCCTGCGGATTCCAGCCTGATCGGGCATAGGCGGCACGCATTGCGCGGAGTTGCCCCTCGGAAAGGGGGGCCAGAAGACTCCCGCCCACGTCGTTGGCGAGGCCGATTCCCCTGACGATCCCGTAGATCCGGTCGCCATGGGCCAGGGCGTCTTCGGTTCGTTTGAGGAGGAATATCCCCGCTCCTTCGCCGACAACGAGGCCGTCTCCGGCAGCGTCGAACGGGGAGCAGATTCCCCGGCGTGAAAGGGCGCGAAGCTGGGAAAAACCCATCTGGGTATAGAGGGGATCGGGGCGGGAGAGACCGCCGGTGAGCATGGCGTCGGCCCGGCCGGCAAGGAGTTCGTCGGCGGCGAGTTTTATGGCGTAAAGTGAAGATGCGCAGGCAGCGTCGAGGGTGCAGCTGCCGCCACCGAGCCCGAGCGCATGGGCGAGAAGCCCGGCGGGGAGGCCGGCGACGTAACGGTTCATCGGATCGGTTGTTCCCCGGTCAAGGGAACGGCCGAGCACTTTTTCTTCGAAGGTTCGCCCCAGCCAGCGGCGGGCGAGGAGGGCTGATTTTTCGCTCGGCAGGGCCAGGTTGCCGATGATCACGCCGACCCTGGAGCGATCGAGCGGCTCCGTGATGCCGTCGTCGAAGGCGCGTTTTCCGGCATGGAGCAGGAGATGGAACAATGGGTCGAGACCGGCGACAAGCTCCTGATCGATGGCAAGCCCGGTCAGGACGGAGAGAGGCGGTATCTCGTCGATGAAACAGCCCCGCCGGGAATAAACCCCGTCCGCCGCGCCTGCTTCGGGGTGAAAGGCTGCGTCTGCGGGCAAGAGCCATCTCCCGGCCGGAACCTCCCGGGCAGCGCTGCGGACGTTGCGAATGTTGTCCCAGAAACGGCCCAGGTCAGGGGCGTCGGGAAAGATGCCGCCGATCCCGACAATTGCTACCGATGGTTTGTGCTGCATACTCAGGCGACCCCCAACCGGACACGTCCCGGCTGCGGCAGCTGGTTGCGCTGAAAGGCCTGTTTAAGGGATGGGTCGATGACGCACTCATAGTCTTCGAGACGGGCAACCAGTTTTCCCGTATGCCGGTCGAGGAATTCCATGTCTGCTGTGGCGCTGTGCTCACGCTCGGCAGTGACGCGAATCACCACCTGTACCCCTTCGCGGGGGAATGATTCCTGGTACTGGCGGTAGCGACCGGCGAAGCAGGGGAGGGAACCGGCGCCGAACCGTTCGAAGCTCCAGAGGATCATCAGCTGGAAAGCGCTGTCGATGACCAGCGGGTCGGTAAGCCATGCGCTCCGAAGCGGCTGCTTGATCCAGCCGGCAGGAGCCGGCGCACCCTTGACCATGGCGGCGATTCCCTTTGCCGAGCAGCCGTCCACATGCTCGATGCCGCGCAATTCAGGGCCGTGGAAGAGGCGTTCCCGGTCGTACAGTTCGCCGTTCCGCGGTTCATAGGGTGTGGAGGGGATCTCGATGATCGAACGGATACCTTCGGGGAGCCGTGTCGCCAGCACTATCCCGGCCCGTGCGTGGAGGACGGACCGCCCGTCCTTGCCGATGCTGGTAAGCTCCACCGGCACCAGGTAGGAGGAGTCCCGTTTCTCCGCGCGCCCGGCCAGGACGTGCAGGGTACAGGGGGTGTCCTGCTCGAAAACGACCCCCTTGCAGATGCGCAGGTCGTTGAAGCCGTGGAAGCGGAATCCCGGATTGCCGTGGAGAGCGCCATGGGCGAGCCATTCGGCGATCACCGCCATGGGGAGGACCGCCTTGCCGTCGAGAACGTGGGAACGAAGGAACGGGTAGCCGTCAATGGTAAGGGTCAGGGCGAACGCCTCGGCAAGTGTCTGGGGCCGGGATGGCGAAGAGGCGGCTACCGTCGCACCTGTTGCACCGGCTATGGCTACTATCTCGATCGGTGCGCCTGCTGCGGCGATTTCATTGACAAGGAACTCGCCGCCTGCTGCGAGGCCGATCAGGCCGATTCCTTCGCCGGAGAATACCTTTTTCAGCGCCGGTGTGACCATGCCGCCGTCCCACGGCCCCCAGTTGATGCTGACTGCTCGGCAGGCAGGGCGGTGACGCGTTTCCGCCTGGGCAAGTTTGTTGAGAACCTCGTTAGCCACGGCATAATCAACCTGGCCGATGCGACCGAAGCGGCCGGTGGTGGATGAGAAGAGGGCGAGGAAACGAAGGTCGTCATCCTGGGTGGCGGCCAGCAGGGTGCGGAGTCCGGCCACCTTGGTGCTGTAAACCCGGGCAAACTGCTCCCGGGATTTGTCGGCGATCAGGCGGTCGGCAAGCACTCCGGCGCCATGGACGATGCCGCGGACAAGACCATGTTCGCGACGTATTTCCACGAGCAGGTTCCTTACTTCCCCCGCATCCCGGATATCGACGGAGCGGTAGACGGCTTTTCCTCCCGCCGCGGCAATCCGGTCAAGGGTGGCGCGGAGTTCACGTCCGGCGATTACCTGCAGGTAGCGCTCTTCGATATCCCTGGGGTGGAGTTTTCCTCCCGCCTGCTCGATGATGGCCCGCTTGATCTGGGCCTCCTCGCCGAGAGACTGGAGCCATGCCGGTTCGGCTGCGGGTTCCGGGCTTCTGCCGAGGAGGACCAGAAGCGGACGGTATGCTTCGCTTAAGGCAACGGCTGTTGCGGCTGTGACGCCCCGGCCGCCACCCGTTATTATCACCACGTCCCCCTCGCGGATCGGGGCGGAAACGGGAGCGGTTGCTGCGGGAAGCTCGGCAAGCTCCAGGGTGATGCGTCCGGTCGGCGTGAGTCCCACTTCAACCGGTCCGGTGCGGAAGAGCTCTTCTGCAACAGCGCGGGCCATGGCGGTGGGTGCGGGGAATTCTCCCAGGTCGATGGCCTTGCAGGTCACCTCCGGCCACTCCCTGGCCGCTGTCTTGGTCAGGCCGGCGAGTCCGCCGGAGAGCGGGTCGCTTAGCGTTGTGTCGCCGCCGCAGCCGAAAGCGCCATCGAGGCGTGAAACGGTAACGCAAACGGCGCCACCTGATTCACCGGCCTGGCGCAGGGCCGGGGCAACGGTTTTCAGGAGAAGGAAGGCATTTTCGAGGAAAAGGTCGGTAGTGCCGTTGACAGGTGCGGAGATGACGAGTCCCGATATTTTACCGGAAGGTACCATGTCCCGGGATTCAAAGCCGGTTATCCTGCGAACGGTGAGACCGCGGCCATGGAGGATGGTGCAGAGTTCGGTCGTGAAAGTGGAACCGTCGTCGGTTACCCAGAATTCTCCGCCACTGGCGAGCGCAATTTGACCCGAATCGGCGCTGTCGTTGAGCAGAACCGGCACGATCGTGCTCCGGCCGATGGCTGATGGGGCGGCGGTTGATGCCGGTTGCGCTGTAACCGCCGGTGCGGCTTCCGTTTTGGGCTCAGCCGTGGCCGGCGCGCCGGCCAGGTAATGGGCGATCTCCCCCAGGGTCCTGAGAGTGCCCAGGTGCTCCGGGCCGATGACCGGTGCGCCGGGGAGCCGTTCCTGGATCGCGGAGAGGATCTCGACCCTTTTTATGGAGTCGATGCCCAGGTCGGAATCCATTCCCATCTCCATCTCCAGCATCTCGACGGGATAGCCGGTCTTCTCGCTCACCACGGCAAGGAGTGTTTCTGCAACATTGTCGTTTGAAGATGCGGTCACCGTTGCCGTAACGGCTGTTGCCGGGGGCGCGGCGGTCGTCGTGCCCATGCCGGCGCCGAGATGGGCAGCGATCTCGCCGAGGGTACGAAGCGTTCCCAGGTGCTCGGGACCGATGACCGGAGCGCCGGGGAGCCGTTCCTGGATGGTGGAGAGGATCTCGACCCTTTTGATGGAGTCGATGCCCAGGTCGGAATCCATCCCCATCTCCATCTCCAGCATCTCGACGGGATAGCCGGTCTTCTCGCTCACCACGGCAAGGAGTGTTTCCGCAATATTGTCGTTTGAAGATGCGGCCGCTGCCGTCGTAACTGCTGTTGCCGGAGGGGCGGCGGTCGACGGGCTCATCCCTGCGCCGAGATGGGCAGCGATCTCGCCGAGGGTACGAAGCGTCCCCAGATGTTCGGGACCGATGACCGGTGCGCCGGGGAGCCGTTCCTGGATAGCAGAGAGGATCTCGACCCTCTTGATGGAGTCGATGCCAAGGTCGGAATCCATCCCCATCTCCATCTCCAGCATCTCGACGGGATACCCGGTTTTCTCGCTCACCACGGCCAGGAGTGTTTCCGCAACGTTGTTGCCGGCAGGCGCTGTGATAGCTGCCATACCGACAGCCGCCGGGGCGACTGTTGCAGCCGTGTCCATGCCTGCGCCGAGGTGTGCTGCGATCTCGCCGAGAGTCCGCAGAGTCCCCAGATGTTCTGGACCGATAACGGGTGCGCCGGGAAGCCTTTCCTGGATGGCGGAGAGGATCTCGACACGCTTGATGGAATCGATCCCCAGGTCGGAGTCCATTCCCATCTCCATCTCCAGCATCTCGACGGGATATCCGGTCTTTTCGCTCACCACGGCAAGGAGCGTCCGGGCGATCCGGTCGCCGGCGCCGCTTGTCGCTGCCGGTGCTGCCGGTACTACGGGTGCTGATAACGCGGCGGGTGCAGTCGTGACGATGGGGGCCGGGCCGGCCGGGACAATCGCAGGCTGAAGCGGGGTTGCCGCAGCAACCGCAGCAGCCGGCGCCGGAGCGACCGCGGGGAAGGAAATCGGTCCGCTTGACCCCTGGATGAGACGCTGTTGTTGTTCCAGAAGGGTCTGGAACGTCCGCCCCGCCGTTTCCTGTCCTTCGAGGAAGCGGCGATGGAGCTGGGCGGTTTCTTCCTGCATCTTTTGCAGCACTGCCATGCTTTCTCTGGTTATCCGGAGCGATTCGGCGAGCGCCTCATGGGATACCGGCCGGGGTACGGCGGAAGATACGGCTGCCGCTTGATTCGGATTGCCGGGAGGTGCTGCGACGGGCGTCACAGTCGGGACAGTGTGAGGCACGGCTGCGGCCGGCGGGGCTGGGGCGACAGGGGGCCGCTTGGGCTTCGGCTTCACATAGTTGGCCCCGCAGATCGGCACGGTCATGGCCGGTTTCCTGCCGGTATTCGCCGGAGCCCGATACCCTTCATCCCATGCGGAAAGGCGCACTCCGTAACCGAGTACCGTCAGCTGGGCAAGGGTTCGGGCCAGGTCGGCGATGCCGGAACGTTTACCTGCCGAGGCGTCCACGGCAACTGCAACATGATTCCTGTCCCCGAGGATCGCCTTGACGAGGCCGGTAAGCCTTGCTCCCGGCCCGGCCTCGATGAAGGTGCGAACCCCATCTGCATGCATCGCCTCTATCTCTGCGACGAACTCTACCGGTTTGGCCAACTGGTTGGCGAGGAGCGTCTTGGCCAGGGCAGTATCGACCGGATATGTGGCGGCAGTGGTGTTGGCGTAAACGGGGACCTCTGCCCCCTTCAATTCAATATTTGCAAGTGCCGAGAGGAATGGCGCAGCAGCGTCGGCAACGAGGGGGCTGTGAAAGGCTGCCGCTACCGGAAGCTTTTTGCAGGGGAGGTTGCGGGAGGTAAAGACAGCGGCAGCACGCTCGATCTCAGCGGTGCTACCGGACAGAACTGCCTGGGCCGGGGCATTGCGGTTGGCGACAACCAGGTCGAGTTTCTCCTCGGCGATTACCTGCTCAACGGTTGTCAGTGAGGTGGAAACCGCCAGCATGCTCCCCTTGTCACCTTTCCCTTCGCCCATGAGGCGGCCGCGCAGGCGCGAGAGTTCATGGAGCGCCGCTTCGTCGAATCTTTCGGAGGCGCAGAGGGCGGTCAGCTCACCGTAACTGTGGCCGGCCACGGCTTCCGGGGCCACGCCGAACGATTTCAGTATCTTCATGGCGCCTAGGCTCGTCGCGCCTATGGCCGGTTGGGCTGCTTCGGTGGCGCGCAGGGCTGCTTCCTGCTTTTCCCTGGTCTGGACATCGAATGCGGAAACAGGGTAGATGCGGTCGGAGAGGCGTGTGCCGTCCTGAGACGCGAAGCCGTCATCCGCAGCGGCGAGGGTGTCGAGCATCTGCGGGAAGCGGCAGGCCAGATCCCTGAGCATGCCGGTATACTGGGAACCCTGGCCGGGGAAGAGCATGCCGAGCTTGCCCGGCTTTTCGCCGCAGGCAAAGAAGGCCCCGTCCGGGGTATTCCAGGGACTCTGCGGACTTTTGCGCAGCATCGCCCTGGCATTGGCGATGATCGAGGCCAGGTTCGTCCGCTCCCGTTCAACGACCAGCGCAATGCGGCAGGCGGCGTTTCCGTTGAAAACGGCGCGGGATGTTGCGGCCGCGTTTCTTAGTTCGCTCCAGGCGATATCGGCCGGCACCCCGGCAAGGGTGGTTTCCAATTTTTCGCTATCATCTGCGGAAAAGGCCAACAGCTGAACATTTCCGTCCCAGTCGACTGCCTTTTTCGTCGGCTGGTATTCTTCGAGAACCACATGGAAGTTCGAACCGCCGAAGCCGAAGGCGCTTACTCCGGCGCGCCGCGGCGCTGTTCCACGGCTGAGCCAGGGACGTTTTTCGGTCGTAAGGTAGAAGGGTGTGCGACCGGCGCTCACTTCCTCCAGGGGTTTTTCTACCTTGATGGTGGGGGGGAGAACCTTGTGGTGGAGGGCGAGTGCTGCCTTTATCAGTCCCGCTGCACCTGCCGCAGCCTTGGTGTGACCGATCTGGGACTTTACCGAGCCGAGGGAGCACCACGGGGTTTCCGCCTCACCGAACACGTCCCGCAGGGCGTTCACTTCCACCGCATCGCCCACCTTGGTGCCGGTGCCGTGGGCTTCCAGCAGACCGATGCTGTCGGGTGTCACGCCTGCCCGGTTATAGGCGTTGATAAGTGCCTTCTTTTGGCCTGCGGCATTGGGGGCATAGATCGCATCCCCTTTGCCGTCGCTGGAGGAGCCGACGCCGCGGATTACCGCGTAGATCTTGTCCCCGTCGCGCTCAGCGTCGGCAAGCCGCTTGATGACCACGATGCCGAGCCCCTCGCCGAGAATGGTCCCGTCCGCAGCGGCGTCGAACGGTTTCGCATTGCCGGTCGGGGAGAGTGCCGGGGTCTTGCTGAAGCACATGTACATGAAAATGTCGTTGAATGTATCGATGCCGCCGGTGACCACCATGTCGGCCTTGCCCGAGGCGAGTTCCATGCTCGCCAGGTGAAGGGCGCTGAAGGAGCTGGCGCAGGCCGCATCCACGACGCAGTTGGTCCCGCCCAGGTCGTACTGCTTGCTGATCCGTCCGGCGACCACGTTGCCGAGGAGACCGGGAAAGGAATTTTCCTGCCATGGGACGTAGGAGTCCGAGATGCGCTGCACGACATCCGCGGCGACCGTTTCGTCCACCCCCGCCTCTTTCAGCGCCTGACGCCAGATCGGATGGCCGAGCCTTGCCCCGAGGGGGATCACGAGCTCAAGGGTGCCGGTGACGCCGAGTATGACGCTTGCCCGGCTCCGATCATAGTCCCGCTCCGCACCGTAACCGGCATCCTTGAGGGCATGGCCGGCGGCGACGAGGCCGAGGAGTTGGGAGGTGTCGATCGCCTCCATGATGTTGGGAGGGATGTTGAACTCCATTGGGTTGAACGGAACCGGTGAAATGAAGCCGCCGCGTTGCCCGTAGGTCATATCGGGGGATTTCGGGTCCCGGTCGTAGTAATCGGCAATCTGCCAATGGGTCGGGGGAATATCCGAAATTGCGTCGATACCTTCGGTGATATTCGACCAGTAGGCATCCGGGTCGTTAGCCTGGGGAAAAAGGCAGCCGATGCCGATAATAGCCAGCGGGGCTTCGCTGGTGGAGAGGTCCGTTTTCACATCTTGCTCTTTCACCTGAGGTACTCCTTGATCTGTGCAATTTCGAGCGGTTCTATGCGCGTCTCCTCCGGCGCGAGGCGGATACCCTGGCAGCGGAGAAAATTGGCGCGGGTGAGTACCGCGGCGCCATGAAGAATGTTGAGGGCGACCGTTACGACTTTTCGCCGGGAGGGGGATTCAAGGGCTGAGCCGCTTGCCCATTCGTTAAATGCGCCCATGGCAGGTCCGCACCATACCTGGTAATCGATCTTGCGGGACGATTCGCCGTCCTTGGCCCAGTGGGCCGCCTGACCAAGATACCAGCGGAAGACGAGGGCCATCCGGTGCTTTGGGTCCCGATCTCCCCGCTCTGCCTGGCGCGGGTCGCGGCGCAGAAAGTAGGAGCGGGTATCCCGCCAGATATCATTGAGCGGGGCGCGGAACATGGTCTGCTCCAGCTTCTCCCGCTCGGCAGGGGGGATATCCTCCATGCTGCCGTACGTGCGGTAGATTTCGTAGAGCTTTGCGGCGCGCATGGGGAACATGGTCCCCCGCTTCAGCACCTGTACCGTCACTCCCATCTCGAACATGTCGGCGGCCGGAGCCATGGTTACATCGGCCTGGCGGGTTTCTGCGAGCATGTTGCGCACCTCGTCGCAGGTGCCGGACTCGATGCAGGCCTGATTGACCGAGCCGGTCATGATGTATGCAGCTCCCATGGCAAAGGCGGCAGCGGCCGCGGCAGGGGTGGAGATGCCGCCGGCAAGGCCGACGCGGAGCTTCATGTTATAGCCATATTTGGCTTCAAGTTGGGATGCCAGGGAGAGAATAGTGGGAAAGAGGGCTATGGCCGGACGGTTGTCGGTGTGTCCGCCGGAATCGGCCTCTGCGGTAACATCCTGGGCCATGGGGATTTGCGCGGCCATCTCCGCCTGAGCCGGGGTGATCTCTCCGCTTGCGACCAGCTCTCTGAGGAACTTCTCGGGCGGGGGGGAGAAAAATCTGGCGGCCAGCTCTTCGCGGGATACCTTGGCGATGATCCGGTTCGGGGCGACGATGGCTCCGTCAGGGGAACGATGAATTCCATGGACGCGGTAGCGGACCAGGGGGAGTGTCAGGGCGAGGAAGGCCGAAGCCTCTATGAGTCGCACCCCCTTTTCCATGTAAAGACGCGAGAGGGCGTCCTCCATGTCAGGTTCTTGGGGGGAATGGATGAGGTTGAAACCGTAAGGGAATTTGTTGCCGGCGAGGCGGTCGACGGTGGACTCCACAGTGGCGAACGGTAAACCGGCGGCGCCGAAGAAACCGAGCATGCCCGCGCGTCCCAGCTCTTCAGCCATAGCCGCAGAACTGATTCCCTTGGCCATGGAACCGCCGATGTAAGGGAAGCGGAGCCCGAGATCGGCGCAGAATCCCTGGTCGCCGAGCCGTTCCGGCAGGCATGGCGGGGCATATCCGATGATGGGGAGGCTTTCGTTTTCCGGTTTTACTCCGCCGAACAGCCCGCTGCCGCCGGATTTCGCGACAACGCTGCTGCCGTTATTTACCAGATAGAGAGGTAGGCGGACCAGACGAAGCGACTCCCTCACGGTCTTGTCAGGAGCGGTTGAAAGCGATGAATCGGAGCACCACCAGCCGAGGCAGGCATGTTCCGAGGGATGACTGACAGAGTCATTCCTTGGCTGAAACTGGTTCAACTGGATCTCCTATCACCGGCACGTTTTTTATGCGGAAGTACGATGACCAAAGCGGTGCGAACAAATGGGCGGACATGGCACTGGAAGGCAGGCAAATCCGGTGAAAAAAATTAGGCTGGATTCACTTTAATCGACCACATAATCAGTTAAAATGCCTGCAAAATTTAACTTATGACATTTACCTGAAATTGCACAAAAATGCAAGTCAAGACCTCGTTGTCAATGGATGCGCTTGTGAGATATTTCGATCTTCGATGGCTCCGGTTTATGCCGGTCCATGGAAATACAGACACATTCACTTATCCGTTCCATCGTTTTAATTGTCTTGAACGTTGCCCCCTCCACTGCGAGTAGTACAATTAAAAAAATCAAACTTATTAGTAATTATTCGGCATATCCCGGAGCGTAGGCATCCTGACTGCGTTTCAAGCGGATGTATCGCTTGAATTGATTACAAGCAAACCGTATTCGGGCATAAACCCGCCCGAAACACGGGCAGGATGCCCACGCTCCTGAAAACCAGTCCGTTACTTCGCCGTGCTACTTATTATCGAGCTCTTGCATAACCTGTAACCGGGCAAGGAGGATACTATGTCAATACCCGACCTCGACCAGGGAAAGACAAACCATGAACAGGAACTGAGAATCCAGCGGCAAATCGCTTTCGCTTCCGGACTTTTCCAGGGAGAAGTCACGGTTCGCACACTTCTGGAGTCGCTCGCCGAAGGGGTCGTCATTGTCGACAGCTCCGGGACCATCCTGCTCGTCAATACTACTGCCGAGCATATGTTCGGTTATTCGAGGGAGGAACTTATCGGTAAGCCCCATGCCGTTCTCATCCCCGAACGCCTGCGCAAGGTCCATGAAGAGCATCAGGCGCATTACTTCGCGGAGCCGAGGATCAGGCCGATGGGCGAACTCCTCGATCTTGCCGGCCGCCGCCGGGACGGAAGCGAGTTCCCCGTGGAGATCAGCCTGAGCTTTATCGAAACCATAAACGGCGTCCTCGTCATGGCCTTCGTCAGCGACATTACCCTCCGCAAGCAATACGAGTCGCGCCTTCAGGAGAGCGAGGCGCTGTTTCACACCCAGCTGGAATGCGTGAAGGACTATGCGATTTTCATGCTCGATGCAGACGGCAATGTATTGAACTGGAATGCGGGGGCTGAGCGCCTGAAGGGTTATCAAGGGGAGGAAATAATCGGCAAACATTTCTCCTGTTTTTGTCCCGAAGAGGAGCGCAGCGCGGGCAAACCCGAAGAACAACTGGAAAGAGCGCAACGTGAGGGGCGCGTTGCCGCCGATGGATGGCGGGTCCGCAAGGATGGAAGCCGGTTCTGGGCTGATGTTGTCATTACGGCGCTGCGCCTGGAGGACGGGAGCCTGCGCGGATTCTCAACGGTGACGCACGACATCACCGAGCGTAAGCGGGCAGAGGATGCGCTGCGCTTCAGCGAAGCGCGCTATCGTGCCCTGTATCGCGATAACCCGACCATGATCGCCACCATAGATGCCGAGCTTACGATGCTCTCGGTCAATCCGTCATGCGCTGACCAACTGGGGTACACGGTAGATGAACTGGAAGGTCAGTCGGTGCTGAAGCTGTTCCATGAGGACGATCGCCCCGCCTTGGCCGAGCAGTTGCGGCGGTGCCTGCAGAACCCCGATCAGGTGTACCGCTGGCAGTTCCGCAAGGTCAGCAAAGACGGGGGGCTGCTCTGGGTGGAGGAAATTGCGCAGGCGGTGTACGACCTGAACGGTGCGCTCAACATCCTGGTCGTCTGTCAGGACATTACGGACCGCAAACATACGGAAGATGCTTTGCGGGAGAGCGAGGAGCGCTTCCGCGCCACCTTCAATCAGGCCGCGGTCGGTATGGGCCTCATGACCCCGGATAGCCGCTGGATGCGGATCAACCAGAGGTACTGCGATATCGTCGGCTACACGGAAGAAGAGCTGAAAACCCTGACCATCAAGGACATCACCCATCCCGATGACCGGGAAGAAAGCCTGCAACACTTCCAGCAACTGCTGGAGGGGAGGATCGGGAATTATTCCCTGGAGAAGCGCTATATCCGCAAGGACGGCTCCATCGTCTGGGTGAATATCACCGCGTCGATGGTGGCCGATGCCGGCGGCAAGCCGCGATTTGCCGTGGGTGTCGTCGAGGATATCACCTCGCGCAAGCAGGCGGAGGAGGAGATCGAGAGGCTGAACACCGACCTGGCGGCGCGGGCCGACGAGCTGGAGGCTGCCAACCGGGAGCTGGAGGCGTTCAATTACACGGTTGCCCACGACCTGCGCAAGCCGTTGACAGTGGTCAACGGCTACTGCCAGGCAATCCACGAGATGTGCGGCGACAAGCTCTGCGAGAAGTGCTCCGCTTACCTCCGGGATGCTTACGACGGCACGTTGCGCATGAACGGGCTCATCGACGTCCTGCTCAACTTCTCCCGCATGGTTCACGTCGAACCACGCCGGGAAACGGTCGATCTCTCCGCGATGGCGCATAAGGTGGCAACGGAGCTGAAGCGGGCCGAGCCGGGGCGCCGGGTCACTTTCCTGATTGCCGGCGGAATAGTGGTCGACGGCGACGCAAAACTGCTGCGGGTAGTCCTGGATAACCTTTTCGGCAACTCATGGAAGTATACCGACACGCGGAAGGAAGGAATCATCGAGTTCGGAACGATGGATATTGCGGGCAAGCCGGCCTGGTTCGTCCGCGACAATGGCGTCGGCTTCGACATGGCGGATGTGGACAAGCTCTTTGCCCCTTTCCAGCGCCTCCCCGGAGCCGAAGAATGCATAGGCTTCGGCATCGGCCTGGCCACGGTGGAGCGGATCATCCGGCGTCACGGCGGGCGGGTGTGGGCCGAGGGGGAAGCGGGGAAGGGGGCGACATTTTATTTTACTTTGGACGGTGACAGGATCGTCTGACGACTCTTCTCTCTTCGCTCATGGCCTGACTCTGCTCCTGCATGGGCCTCATAACCTGGTCACCTGGATTATCGACCATTTTGCCACAGCAGTGAAATCGACAATCGTTATGGTGAAGTTGAGACCCGCCCGGACTGCTGTTCCCGGGCTGATATTCGCCGAAATATTGTTGGCGTAGATGACGATTTTATTACTGTCGGTTCCTGCGAAATTCACCTGAACACTGGCGGTTCCCGTCCCGTTGTTCGTTATGTCGACCAGGGCCTGAGCGAAGACATTGGTTGAGTCGCGTGAAACTTCAGCAACCGACAGATTCGTGGCGATTATGGTTCCGGACGGGTCTTTGATGCCTATGACGGCCGTGGTGGTATTGGTAAACGGTGGAGGAGGAGCTGGCGGGATGGTCGGGTTGTCTTCGGGGAACCACTGGGCGCCGCAGCTGGTCAATGATATGGCCATGATTGATATGAGAAGTGAGCGCATCATTCGGGCTTCCTTTTTGTCCAGGACCGGTCTGCGACGATCATCTCCGTTTGCATGTTTTTACATATCCATGTCAATTCGCCTGATAATTTAAAGCTAGCCCATAAACGCCGATTGTCAATTCAACAGTATGGGTACATTCGGGAAACCTCCGGGGTTTACGAAACCCCGGAGGTTTGAACCCAAAAAACCGGCGGTTTATCTTCTCTGTCCTCTTTGTATGGACCTTCCGCCCCCGCGGGAGGGCGGGCTTACCATTCCGCCGCCGCGTGGCGCCGGACTGATCATCCTGCCGCCCCGGGGAGACGGGACGGACATGCCGGTGCCACGGGAGGGTGGTGCGGCCATTCTGCTCCCCCGTGATGTCGGTGCGGCCATCCTGCTGCCGGGGATTGTCCGTGCCCGAGGCCCGTTAAAAATCCTTCTATCGCTCCTTGGAACACCGGTAGAGATAAAACCCCTCGTATGGGAGACACCTATACCCGCAAAGGTCCTTCCTCTGAACCTTGTCACGGGGTCGATGCGGAACACCCTGTGTCGCCTCACGTCGTTGAAGTGGTTCGAGACGAACGCCACTCTCCTGTCGATGATAACGGTCCTATGGAAATCGTTCAGGATGAAGAAGCCGGGAAACCAGAAACCCGTCCACCAGAACGGATAAGGAACCCAGGAATACAGGTAGTAGTAATCGGGGGGTGGCGCGTAGTACGTGACCACCGGCGGCCCTTGGTTGTTATAGTAATTGTTTATGATCGTGGGCTCCGGGTAATTTTCAGCGCCTGGCGGTGTCTCTTCATAGGTTTTTCCGTCGGTGTGAGGTTTAACTGCCAGACTGAGTTCGGCATTGACGTCATTGAATCTTTTGAGTGCTTCCTCCTTGCCCATTGATATCTTTTTTGCATCCACGGCATCGCTTATCGATTTTTGCAATTCACCGATTATGTCCGGCGTAACAGGGTAATCGGCGATCCACCCGTTCCGCGGCGTAATGCCGGCTTCTCCCAGAATGGTCTCCGCCTCGGTCTGATCGTCGGTCGTTCCCAGTCCCAGTGCGAATACCAGCTTGACCGCCAGGGTGCCTTCCCTGATCAATGGTTGTCCTATCGGTGGCGGGCCCTGTTTTGTCTGTTCAGCTTGTGCATGGACCATTATTGGAAACAATATGAGAAGCAGACTGACGACGACTAACTTAACCTTGAAAAGCGATCGTCTTTCCATGGCATTCTCCTTTCTTTCTTGGATAATTGGGGTTTCCTGATGGAAACTATCCGGAAAAATCGGTTAATCGGCAAACTGTGGACCATTAGAACCAACTGCCGGCAAAGGTCTGTTCTTCAAAATTGCTGCGAAGCTCGGCATGGCCCCTTATTCCGCGTGTTACGTTCCTATGGATAAATTATACCGTTTTTTGTCTTTTCCGCACACGTTCAAACCAGAGCGGCAGCACAAATGCAAAATTCGATGATTCACGCCAGGCAGGATACTTATCCGTAAGTTGGTGCAAAGATCTTCACGTGAAGTGCAATGTTTTGCACCACCAAGGTGCCGCAACGTACCTTGTAGTGATGTAACTATTCGTAATTACACGAAAAATGAATATTCAGTTATCGGCATGCAATATGATATAGTATCGTTAAAACCATGAGTTTTCAGGTGATTATGCTGAAGAAAATATTAGTTGTATTCGGTTTTGGATTATCGCTGTTTCTTCTCTGGTTTGCCGTGAGCAATTACCGGGCAGCCGGTCCCATTGCCGAAGAAAATCTCCGTGGCCTCGCAGTATCCTTGGCTGCAGCGATCGAGAATACTGCCAGACAAGACCCTTCATTCAAGTCCTTGACCGGGTTTCACCCTTCCGACGTTGCTTTTTTTGCCATAATCGATCGGAAGGGAACCATTCGCTTCCATTCGAACTCCGACCTCATCGGGAGTTCCACGGACAATCGCGATGTTCTGGCGGTCATGCAGAACAAAGTAATATCCGAATCGAGAGTGGTGCTTGGTACCGGAGAAAAAGCGTACCTATTCGACATTCCTCTCGATATTCACGGGGAAGTGTTTGCCCTTCGGCTTACGCTGCACACTTATAAGGCCGATGCGGTGGTGAGACGGGCTCGTCTAAATTTTGCCTTGCTCCTGTCGCTCTTGGCCGTCGGGTGGTTTCTGGCCGTTATCATCTACCGGTTTGCCAAACGGGAAGAGCGGCACCAGATGGAGATGGCCCATCGGGAGAGCCTGGCCAGGCTCGGAGAAATGGGCGCCATGCTCGCCCATGAGATACGCAATCCCCTGGCGGGGATAAAAGGGTATGCCCAGGTTATCGAGAAAAGACCGGCTGAAGAACGAAACCGCAAGTTTGCTCAAAGCATCGTCAACGAGGTCCTGCGGCTGGAAAACCTGGTGAACGAACTTCTTGCATATGTGAGAAACGAAAGTACATCCATGAACCTGATTGATAGCGGCGGACTCATTTCCCATGCCGTTTCTCTGATTCGTCAGGAGGCTGAGCAGCTTCATGTGGCGGTCAGCATCGAATGTCCAGAAAATCTGCCCGTCCTGGGAAACTCGGACCGACTGGTTCAGGTACTGCTCAATCTTTTTAAAAACGCTCTCCAGGCAATGCCCGACGGCGGCACTTTGCGCATTTCAGCCGGTATCGCCGGTTCAGCCGTTAGCATAACCGTTGCCGATTCGGGAGCCGGCATCAGCCAGGAGGACATGGCGAGGATCTTCGAGCCGTTTTTCACTACCAAAGCACGGGGAACCGGTCTTGGTCTTGCCCTCTGCAAAAAGATAATCGGCGAGCACAACGGGACGATCAGCGTATCGAGCAGAGTCGGTCAAGGAACTTCAGTATCGATTACCCTTCCTTTGCAAAAAGGAAATATACCTGGCGGGAGCAGCTTATGACGGGACGTATACTTATTGTTGAAGACGATGAGACATTCAGGAGCTTTTTACGGACGATCCTGGAGGACGTCGGGCATGAGGTTCAGGAAGCCGGCGACGGCCTCAAGGGATTGCGTTTGCTGCGACGGGAAAACTTCGACCTGGTGATTTCAGACCTGAAGATGCCGGGTAAAAGCGGGCTTGAGCTGTTTCGCGAAACGAGACAGGACTCAAGCCCCCCGCAGTTTATCTTTCTGACGGCATTCGGGAAGGTGGAAGAGGCCGTTTCAGCAATCAAGGAAGGAGCCGTGGATTTCCTGACCAAGCCTCTTTCTGATCCCGACACCCTGCTTGTCCTGGTTGATAAGGTAATTGCATCGCAGGGCCGAGCACGAGACTATCTATCTCTCAAGGAAGTTGAGGCTGCGGGCCTGCCGCCGGAGGATTTGATTTTCGCCGGGGCGGCCATGAGAGACATACGGAAGATGGTCCATGAAGTTGCCGCGACCACTGCCAGCGTTCTCATTTACGGTGAGAGCGGCACCGGCAAGGAGTTGGTTGCCCGAACCATTCATTTGCTGAGTCCCAGACGTACGGCTGCTTTCGTCCCCTTGAACTGTGCGGCGATTCCTGAGAATTTACTGGAAAGCGAACTCTTTGGTCATGAAAAGGGCGCCTTTACAGGCGCCATTCAGGCGCGGCATGGTAAATTCGAGCTGGCCAGAGGAGGGACGATTTTTCTGGATGAAATCGGTGAGATGCCGCTTTCCTTGCAGGCCAAGTTGTTGAGGGTCTTGCAGGAGCGGGTTTTTGAGCGAGTGGGTGGCGCCAGGGAAATCAAGGCTGATGTGCGGGTTATCGCAGCCACGAACCGCAATCTTCAGGAAGAGGTGTCGGAACGGAGGTTTCGTGAGGACCTTTACTACCGTCTGAACGTTTTTCCGCTCAGTCTGCCGCCGCTAAGGGAGCGTAACGATGCCGTTCATCTGCTGGCCGATTACTTTCTTCGCCGTTTCAGCCGACAGGTCGGCAAGAAACTCACGGGGATTGACGATGGGGCCTTTAATGCGATGAAAAGTTATGACTGGCCGGGCAATATTCGCGAGTTGCAGAACGTCATGGAGCGTGCGGTTATCCTGGCGCATGATGTGGTCAGATATAATAATCTGCCGGATCAGATGCTTGCAAAGTCCGCGTCAACTGCCCGCGGGGGTAAGGATGTCCTGAAATCCGTGGAACGGGAGATGATCATCAAAGCCTTGAACAAGCATGGCGGAAATCGCCGCCTGGCTGCCGAGGAGCTGGGATTCTCGCGCAGGACCTTGCAGTACAAGCTGAAAGAGTTTGGCTTGCTGGATTAAATGTATCAGGTGCAAATCATTGCGTTATCCGTGCAATGAATTGCACGAATTTTTACTGAAAATTGGCATTACAAACTTGTAAACGATGCTAAAACAGATAGTTGTGTGGTGTGTGGTTTTTGGCACGAACTGTGGAATTCATTCTGACAGCAAGTAAATCATATCGGGGTATTTTTGTGTGATGGGAAAAAGTCGCTTTTCCTTAATTATAGTGTCTGTCGTCCTTTTGCATTGCCTTTCAAACGGCAGCGCCTTTGCCGGTTTCGGTTTCGGTGGCTATGACGGCGGGGCGAGCGGTCTGGACTTCAACAAGGGGTATGATGTCAACACGGTGGTAACGGTCTCGGGTCGTGTGACATCGCTCCCGCATGCCGGAGAACAGGACCATCTTATCGTCGAGGTCAGCGCCGGCAGTGAAATCGTCAACATCAGTCTAGGCCCGAAATCGTTCTGGGAGAAAAAGGATCTAACGCTCCATTTGAACGACGACATCTCCGCCAAGGGATCAAAGGCACAGGGCAAGGACGGTAAAACCTACCTGATGGCCCAGAAGCTCACTAACAAGACTACCGGTGCCCAGGCGCTGTTAAGGGGGGATAGAGGTGCGCCTGCCTGGTCAGGGAGAACTGCAAACGGCTCCATGTCCAATCGTCCTGGCGGCGGGATGTTCAGGGGGGGCGGGATGATGCGGGGCGGCGGCGGAATGATGCGCCATTGACATTGATCGTATCACTCTGGTTATCGTCTAAATGCGTCACAATGGAGAGGAGAGCGTGAAACATAACCGTTGTTCGGAAAAGTTTATAACCCTGCTGGTGGTCATGACCGTTTTGCTGATACCGTCCCGGCTTTTTGCTGAAGAGCCATCATACTCCACCAGCCTCGGTTTTGAGTTCACTACCGGCAAATACGGGACAGGAATTAAAACCGACGCCATCTTCATGCCGTTCACCGTTGCCGTTTATCCGACGGAGCGGCTCGATTTTTCGCTGCAGATCCCCTATGTCTACCAGAGCAGCAGCGCAGTAGTTGCGGGCGAATTCAGGGGGATGCAGCAGCAATCCATGGGGATGGGCTCGCAGTCGGTCTTGGCTGCCATGGGTAGCATGGGCAGCGGCACCGGCGGGCCAGGCCCGAGAACTACGGCATCGGCGGCCAATGTCGATAAATCCCAGAACGGACTCGGCGACATCACATTCAGGGCAGGCTACATCGTGGTTCCAGAGGGGGATTATCTGCCGGGCATCCGTCCCAACTTTTTTGTTAAATTTCCCACCGCCGACAAGAACAAATTTCTCGGGACCGGTGCCTTTGACGGAGGTCTTGCCGTGGAACTGACCAAGTGGTTTGGTTATTGGCTCACCATTGGGGAGTTGGGGTATGCAGTCCAGGGCAAATCGTCGGTGCTGGCCGTTAAAAATTACCTCTATTACAACGCCGGGGCCGGTTACCAGATCGGCGAACGGCTGCGGCCGATGCTCATGCTCAAAGGGAGCACCCCTCCCGTGGAGGGAGCCTCATCACAGTTGGAGGCCAGGTTGAGGGTCAAGTACCAGATTACCGAACATACCGGCATAGACGGTTACGTCTCCAAGGGGATCAATACGTCCAGTCCCGATTACGGCACCGGACTGGCGGTCTGTCTCGATTTCTGATCGGCAGCGTTAAACGTAGACACAGTAGTGTCCGTTAGAAAATTGCACTGACTCACCAAGCCATAAAAACCAGCACATTACACCCTCCCCCAACCCCTCCCATCAAGGGAGGGGAGCTTTAAAATCCCCTCGCCCCTAGTGGACCCAAATTGCGGGCCTAAAGGAGCTAGGGTGAGGGGGAAGTGCGGTGCAAAAACCGAACCGGACAGTGCTGACCAAGACCAACACACTAACAGTTAAAATGAAAGGAGTAATCCATGAACAGGAAAATTATCGCAGCAGCAGTCGTGACAGCAGCATTGACAGGAGCACTTACGGGATGCGGAGGAAGCGGCACGACCTCTGCGCCTGTGTCCGTGAGCGGGACCGTGGCCGACGGTTATCTGGTGGGGGCCGAGGTCTTCCTCGACAAAAACAATAACTACCAGTGGGACGAAGGTGAGCCGAAGACCATGACCGGGCCGGGAGGAACGTACACGCTGATCATGGCAGCGGGCGACATGGGAAAATACCCGGTCGTGGTCCGTGCCATAGCCGGAAGCACGGTGGATGAAGACACCGGACAGACGGTGCCGAACGATTACGTCATGTCCGCGCCTCCGGCTGCCGGCGGATTTGTCAGTCCCATGTCGACCCTGGTCAGGGAGAAGATGGAATCCAATCCGGGGATGACCATGGCGCAGGCGATGATACAGTTGAGGAACCAGCTCAATCTTTCGGCAGGCATGGACATGCTAGCCGACTATGTGGCGGGCTCCGGCTCCGGCCCATACCAGGCGCAGTACCAGTCCATGCACCAGGTTGCCCGGCAGATGGCTGGGCTGATGGCGGACCAGTCCTCGCTCGTCTTGAACGGCAGCGTGGTCAATAAGGGGCGTTATCGGGGGATGATGGGACAGCTCAACCAGAACCTGCCGCAGATCGCAAACAACGCCTTTCAGGGGATGGGTATGGAAAGCACCTTCATGACCGACATGCGGAGCCGGATGCGGACGATGCTTGAATCCATGTCGGCGGTCAACGGTTTCGGCAATTACTCGGCAATGTTCCGTAACATGACCAGCCACCGGTTTTTCTGGAATTACTCAGGCGGTCGCATGCAACCGGGCAGCGGCATGATGGGCGATGGCACGAGAGGCATGATGTAACCCGACTCTGCCGCAGCAGGAATGTGTTGATGCGAAAATGTGACGATCCTGTTGCTGGCCCGCACAAAAATTGTATTGACATCAGTCGCCGATTTTAGCTATGCTTCGTCACAAGCACGAGCAATCAACTCGTTGCACAATCAGCAACAGCTTGATAGACGATAATACTTAACCATCCGCGAGGGTGGGGCGGAAAGCCTAAAGGGTCTCCATGAGATAGCCGGGTTGCCGAAATATCATACGATATTCGGCGACCCGGCTTTTTTGTGGTCAAAATTGGATAAAGGGGGGTGATAAAGCCGTAAGATGTGACGCGCCTGCGAGGGCGTAAGGTTATGTCGAGTTGTGAATTACTGTTACTCGGTAATAGTCCTTTAGTGGTACACGATAATACTAAACCATCCGTGAGGGTGGGGCGGAAAGCCTATAGGGTCTCAAGTCAGACAGCCGGGTTGCCGAAATATCACGAGATATTCGGCAACCCGGTTTTTATTTGCCCATTTACCGGATGTGGCCGAAAAAAGTAACTCGTGAACAAGGTTCGGATCACCCCATGACGGGCAGTGGGATTGAGCCGGAAGGACAACAAAAATTGCTGTGCCGTCTGGCGCAGCAAGGAGCAAGGAGAAACAATGAGAGAACAGATTAAAAGAACGTTCGCCGGCATCACCGTACTCTGTCTGGTTGCCGTCGGTCTTATGCTGACCGGCTGCGGCAGCAGCGGCGGAGGTCTTTCATCCCAGGTCGTGAGTGGCGTTGCTGCGGTCGGCGCTCCACTTGCCGGGCAGGTAAACCTTAAGGACGCCTCTAACCCTCCACAGGAAAAGTCGACCGTTATCGGTAATGACGGTACGTTTGCCTTCGATGTCACGGGCATGAAAGGCCCGTTCATCCTGCAGGCGTCAGGGCGCGCCAACGGAACGAATTACGCGCTTCATTCCTTTGCCGGCGGAACGGGCACAGCCAACGTCAACCCGCTCTCAAATGCGGCGGTAGCCAGTGCTGCAGGGGTTGACGACCCGTCACAGGTCTTCGCGAATCCCGACCCGGTCACGCTCCAGAAAATCGAGTCCAATCTCCAGACAGCTGTCGCCACTATCCTGTCCAAGCTCCACCCGCTCCTGAAGCAGTACAGCGCAGACAACTCCGATCCGATCAAGGGGCACTACACCGTTGACCACACCGGTCTCGACGGCATGCTGGACAATGTGAAAATGACCCTATCCAACGGGGTTCTTACGATAGTGAATGCGAAAACCGGCGCAGTCATTTTCAGCGGCAAGATCTCCGACATCAATAACTGGAATTTTTCGGACGACGATAATAACATTCCCGCCCCGCCTGCCGTGCCCGCCGCTCCAGCCGGCTTGACCGCCACCGGCGCTGCCGGCCAGATGACCCTTTCCTGGAACGCCGTCAGCAACGCGACCTCGTACAATGTCTACTACTCGACCACTGGCGGTGTCTCTGTCGCCAATGGGACAAAGATCGCCGGGGCCACCAGTCCTTATGTCCAGAGCGGCCTTACCGCAGGAACCACCTATTACTACATCGTTACGGCAGTGAACAGCGCCGGCGAAAGCGCTGCCTCGGCCCAGGTTTCGGCGACCACCAATGCGACGCCGACACCGACGCCGACTCTCCCTGCTGCACCGACCGGAGTAATGGCCACAGGCGGCACCAACCAGGTGACCCTCTCCTGGAGCGCCGTCAGCAATGCGGCCTCGTACAACATTTACTGGTTGACCAAGACAGGCGTCACGACGAGCAACGGGACAAAGATCAGCGGTGCCACGAGTCCTGCGGTTCAGGCGGGGCTTGCTGCCGGCACGACCTATTACTACATCGTTACGGCAGTGAACAGCGCAGGCGAGAGCACGCCTTCCGTCCAGGTTGCGGCGACCACCGTCACTCCGACTCCCGCTCCGACCGTGCCGGCTGCCCCGTCCGGCGTGACCGCCACCGGCGGCGCCAAGCAGGTGACGCTGTCCTGGCCGGCAGTATCCGGCGCAACCTCCTATAATATCTACTGGTCTACCGCTTCCGGCGTAACGACCGCGAACGGCACGAGAATCGCCGGGGCCACCAGCCCTTATGTTCATACCGGTCTTTCCGCAGGGACCAGCTACTATTACATAGTCACGGCAGTAAACGGCGCGGGCGAGAGTGCTCCATCAACTCAGGCGACCGCAACCACCAATGCCCCACTTCCGGCCGTTCCTGCTGCACCGACCGGTGTGACCGCCACAGGCGGCGCCAATCAGGTGTCTCTCTCCTGGTCGGCGGTCTCCGGCGCGACATCGTATAACGTTTACTGGTCTACGACTTCAGGGGTCACGACCGCTTCCGGGACAAAAATCGCCGGGGCCACCAGTCCCTACGTCCAGACCGGGCTTGCCGCCGGCACCGCCTACTACTACATCGTAACGGGGGTGAACAGCGCCGGTGAGAGCGCCGCGTCGGCAAAGACCACAGCGACTACCGCCGCCCCTGCAATCGACGGTGCAGCGCTTTATTCACAGTACTGCGCCGGGTGTCACGGAGCCCTGGCATCGTCCAACAAGAGGAAAACGACCGCTTCCAAGATCCAGTCGGGGATCAGCGGCAATGTCGGCGGAATGGGATATCTTTCCTCCCTCTCGGCGGCACAAATTCAGGCCATTGCTACGGCTTTGAATTTCTAGCGAAAAAGGTAATTGTATATTGCAACGACGAAGGGCCCCGAACGGGGCCCTTTCATTTTGAACGAGAGCCTGTCTGACGGCGCACTATTTTCAGTATGCCGGTCAGCAAGGATTCAGCTTGAAAGAAAGTTGATTTGCCGGTTCTTCTGCTTCACTTGCGATGCGTTGAACTTCTTTGAGCAGCTTTTCAGTGGTGAACGGTTTCTGCAAGAAGTTGACCCCTTCCTCAAGCATTCCCCTATGCACGAATAGTTCGTTCGTGTAGCCGGAGATGTAAAGGACTTTAAGGTCGGGAAAAGTTTCAAGCAGGTTTTCGTGCAGTTCCTGGCCGCTCATTTCCGGCATGATGACATCTGAAACCAGCAGCGCAACACTGTTGCCATACCGGTTCATCAATTCTACAGCCGCAGATGGACGGTCCGCCACCAATACTCGGTAACCGGATGATTCCAGCAGTTCGACAGTCATGGTGCGGACCATCTCATTGTCCTCGACGACAAGGATGGTTCGTTCTCCCGTTGTTGCCCCGTCCGAAGTCGCCGTAACAACGGAGTCGGCAGACGTTGTCGTGATTGGTTCCCTGCTGAGCGGCAGGTAAATGCTGAAGGTTGTTCCTTCTCCGACACGGCTCTTGACGGAAATGTATCCTTCATGCTGCTTGATGATGCCGTAGACGGTTGCCAGGCCGAGTCCCGTGCCGTGTCCAACCTGCTTGGTGGTGAAAAACGGCTCGAAGATATGGCTTAGAGTTTCATCATTCATGCCGCAGCCGTTGTCGCTGAAGTCCAGGAGCGCATAGGGACCGGGCTGCACGCCGGGATGCAGCCTGGTGTACTCATTGTCCAGCATTACATGGCCCGTTTCCATCAGGATCATACCGTTGCCCGATATGGCGTCCTGGGCATTGACGACCAGGTTCAGAAGAATCTGTTCGATCTGTCCACGGTCTGCCCAGATCGCAATTCCTCCCGATGCCAGGCGGATATCGATGGTGATATTTTCCCGGATGGTTCGCCGCAGAATGTCCTGAAAGTTGCCGAGTACCTGGTTCAAATCCACGGACTTCATGTCGAGCATCTGCTTGCGGCCAAAGCTGAGCAGTTGCTGAGTCAGGTCGCGCGCCTTGAAGGCGGCAGCCGTGATGCCGTTCACCTTGCCTGACAACGGGTCTCCCTCTGGCAGCTTGCGCTGGATCATATCCGCATAGCCGATGATGGGTGTCAGGAGGTTGTTGAAATCGTGAGCAATTCCGCCCGCCAGTTGGCCGATCGCCTCGATTTTCTGCACGTGATGCAGTTGTGCCTCAAGTTGGCTCTTCAGTTCTTCCGACTTGAAACGCTCAATGGCGATACTGGCGAGGTGCGCGGCAGACTCGATCAACTGGATCTCGGTTTCGTCGGGGGCGTGCCGTTCGCGATGGTAACAGGCAAAAGTTCCCAGCAGCTCGCCCTGCGACGATTTCACCGGCTCCGACCAGCAGGCTCGCAGGCCCGCCTCGTGGACGGGCCTGAAACCCTTCCATAAAGGATCTCCATCCACATCCTCCACAACTACCCGTTGGCGGCGATGCGCCGCCGTTCCGCAACACCCCATCCCCTCGGCAATCCGTACTCCGTCGACCGCCTTGTTGTAGAACTGGGGGAGGCTCGGAGCGGCGCCATGGCGCAGGAACTGGCCGGTTTCATCCGCGATCGATATGGAGCAGAGCAACCCCTTTCGTTCTTGCTCCACAAAACGGACTATGTTCGTGAGCAGTTCAGGAAGGCCCGCGCCGGTGGCCATCTCTTCTAGTATCCGCAGTCTCGTCTGTTCCCGGAGTTCGCTATGTTTACGCTCGCTGATGTCCCTGACGATGCTGAGGATACGTTTTGTTCCCTCGCTCTCCATTGTCCGGGCATGGACCTCAACGGGCAAGATCGCGCCTCTTTTGGTGAGATATGCGGATTCGAAAATCGCTTCGCCATGCTCCATGATTGAACTGATTGCGGGTACGAGGCGGGCTGCAAACTCCGGTGGTTCGAAGTCGTGCAGCAGTGCCCCCTGAAGCTCGTTCTGGTCATATCCGATCATCTGGCAGAGGGCGTTGTTGAAATGTACCAGCCGTCCATCGGTATCCATCAGCAGTATGGCGTCATTGGCCGAATCGATCTGTGCAGCCTTGATCCGAACCTGTTCCTGCTGTTCCCGCAGCGAGTTCTGCGTCGCCTGCAACTGGTCGAGATGGCGCAAGAGAAGTTGCATAAGCAAAAAAAGAGCAAGGCAAAGACCCAGGGTCGTGGCTGTTTCATATGTAACTTTACGTTTCCATGGCGTCAGGATGTCGTCCCGGTGCAACGAGACAACTGCCACGACCGGAAAGCGTGAGAGACGATGATATGAGACGATGCGCGGCGACTGGTCCTCTAGGTTTTTATTATCATGGAAGGTGCCGGATTGTGTCGTGCCAAGATGATCCCGGAAAAGGGCCGATCGTTTGAAATCGACCGCAAAGGCGTTCTCAGTGAAAGGCTCGCTCAACAACGGCGAGCCATCGGTTCGAATCAGCTGCACCTTGCCACGGGGGCCGAGGCTGATGGAGGTGTAGAAACGGTGGAAGTAGTTAATCTCGAAGGCAACTGCCGCAAGACCGGCGAACCTGCCGTCAGGGTAGGTAAGCGGCCGCGTCATGGTAAAACGCCAGCGGTTTACGAGTCTGCTGATTAACGGACGGCTGATGAAGAGGCCTGTGTCGGGTTTATCCCGGTCAAAAATAAAATACTCACGATCAGAGACATTGATCTGTTTTGATGGAAATTCAAGGGAATTGACTACCATGATGCCGGAGCGGTCGGTCAGGAAGATGGAGCCTATCTGCGGCGTGTCGCCACCCTGCCGCCTGATAATGTTGAACAGCGTGCGTCGTTCAATGTGGTCGATGCCTCCCCGTTCGGCAATATCGTTGACCACTTCCCTCAAAGCACGGTCAGCTTCGGCAAAGGCACTGCCGGCATGTTCGCTCAGTGCACGGGAGTAGCCTTGTGATTGCAGTTCGGCGGCTGTGATGATGGCGTTGCGTTCGGAATCAATATGCCAAGCCAGAATACCGATGACGGCGATGATGAGGAGTACGACAAAAAATCTGATGCGAGACTTGAACTGAGCGATGGTAAGTTCGGGCAGGGGAAGCATGAAGGCCTCGGTGGGGTTAGTGTATTTGCATAATGCTGCGGCATCTTGATAGTTATCAAATTAGCTGACCGTTGTCGGTCCTAAACTATTTATCGGCATAGAATCACCATGGTTGACTTATTTGTATACAGACCGGTGTATTTCGTCATGTGCTTCGTCTGATTGATGTGTCTCGTCCCGTTATCGCAGAACTGGTAAAACCTGAAGTTCGGCATGCCGAACCTATGACTAACTACTTAACTTAACGATCAAATCTCCAATTTTTGCATGGAGTTCTTCCAGATTGTTTTTCATTTGCTCCCGCTGTTTGCTTTTCAGAATTTCTACGTCAACAGTGACTATCCTCTGGGCAAAGGACTTAACGAAACTTACTCCTATTCTTTTTTTGCCACTTGCCCCCGGCCGATTGATTTTCCTTAGCTGCGCTCTCGGCAATTTCTCCTTCTTATAGCCGTTATAGGCAGTTATCATCTCATCGGCAGTTGGCTGTCGGGCAATCTCAACGAGAATGCTCTTTGCCATATGGGGATCGCGCCGGCACTCCTCTTTGATTATCTCCGGCAATTTTGTTAATGAGATGGTTTCACTAACCGTTGTTTTGGATTTTCCCATGATCGCGCTCACATCATCAAGCGTGTACCCATTTCTCTCTTTAAGACTGCTTATGGCTTCTGCCTCTTCGATCGCTGTCAGATCACTTCGTTGCAGGTTCTCTATCAGAGCAATTTCAGCCGGGTCGCCATCCGTGAAAACCACGGGGATCTTTTTCAGCCCGGCTTTCCTTGCGGCAAGAAGTCGCCGCTGCCCCGCTACGAGCAGGTTTGAACCGTCAGTATCCACCTGGACAATGACCGGTTGCAAGACCCCGTGTTTCCTGATGGATAAGCAGAGTTCTTCGAGACGTTCTTCATTGATGTACCGGCGCGGTTGGGAGTCCGAGATCTGGAGAGCTTCAACATCGAGTTCACTATTTTTCCGCTGCTTGCCCACTTTTGTATTTTTAACAGGGGATGCTTCTCCCGCAGTTAAGAATCCTGAGTCAAACATCGAATATTGTTCATGTTCTTTGTCGCTATTTTTACCAGACATCGGTTTCCTCCCGGAGGGTTTCTGTCCATTGGCGTATATTTTCTGGCATAGAATTTAACATTTTCCCAAAACAGATGACTGGTGATTATGGCGAAATATATTATAAAGTCAATTATAACGGATAGATATATTGCAATTAATTTTTGTGGGGTAGTTGACAATTTTGTAGACCTCATAAATGGTGTAAAAGAAATTGCGCACAGACTTGAACAAACTATGCTTTGAGGGGTTTTTTGAAGGATGTTGAACAAAAACGATTAATCGCATAACGGTTCGATATCAAAAAGAAAAAGGGCCAGGTCTGTTGACCTGGCCCTGTATGTTTTATGGTGGGCGATGCTGGGATCGAACCAGCGACTTCTACCGTGTGAAGGTAGCACTCTCCCGCTGAGTTAATCGCCCATGTTGTTGCATTTAATAACAGAACCGTGCATCTCTGTCAAGGGGAGATTCAGAGCATCCGCGATAATCCAGATGCCTCTGCATAGTTTTATTCAAAATAAAAAAATGTTATAAAGTACCGAATTCAACTTGACACTGAATGGTCTGAGTTGATATATTTCGTCGCGCTGCAGGGTTTTTTAGCCTGCTTGAAACATGACAAAATCAGGAGAACTTCATGCCGGGGCGTTTAATACTAATAAAACATGATGAGTGGATGCCGTTGTCACCTTGAACCGGCCTGAAGCGATGAACGATCTTCTGGATCTGAAAAACGCCTGCCTCATGGAGCGGGACGCCTTTGCCCTCTTGCTTTACCACCGAAGACCAGAAAGAAGGGATGATCGCGTTCGTGGAGAACGGCCGGCACAATTCAAAGGCGGATAAACAGTGAACAGTAAGAAGTAAGAAGTAAGAAGTAAGAAGTAAGAGCGAACTGCCGGACGACTCACGACTCACGATTGAGGATTTCGATGAAGCTGGAACATGGTTATATTCAAGTTTACACGGGTAATTGCAAGGGGAAGACCACCGCAGCTCTTGGCCTGGCTCTCCGCGCTGCAGGCCGCGAGATGATGGTCTGTATGGTCCAGTTTATGAAAGGCGGTGGACCTTACGGTGAACATCTTGCCGCAGAAAGGCTCGCCCCCTACCTGACCATCATCCAGACCGGGAGAGAAGGGTGGGTCGATAAGGACAACCCTCATCCGGAAGATGTCCGGCTGGCCCGCGAAGCCCTGGTGAAGGCAAAAGAGATCCTGACCGGCGGTCGTTACGATATCGTCATTCTCGATGAAATAAACGGTGCGGTCTCTTTCGGTCTTATCAGCGTGGATGATGTTCTTGAGCTTATGAGATCGAAGCCGGATGATGTCGAGCTGGTGCTGACCGGCAGGAACGCCGATGAAAAAATCATCGAGGCGGCCGACCTGGTTACGGAGATGCGGGAGATCAAGCATTACTACAAGGCAGGCGTGCCGGCAAGAATCGGCATCGAAAAGTGATGAGTCGGTTGATGGTTCATGGAAGGTTCGTGTTGAACATATTACATAATTTTTCACGCAACTAAAGGAGATTGACATGGCTGAGAGAAAACTGAGGGTACTTGTTGGAAAACCGGGCCTTGACGGTCACGACAGGGGGGCGAAGATCATTGCCCGTGCTTTCAGGGATGCGGGTTTCGAGGTGATTTACACCGGCCTTCATCAAACCCCGGAGCAGATCGTCTCCGCCGCAATCCAGGAAGACGTTGACTGCGTCGCTCTTTCCATTCTCTCCGGCGCGCACAATACGCTCCTCCCCCAGGTTTGCGAGCTGTTGAAAGAGAAAAAGGCGGATGATATCCTCGTCTTCGGCGGTGGAGTCATCCCTGATGACGACATACCGGGACTGAAGGCCTCCGGGATTCGAGAAGTATTCACTCCAGGCACATCGACCGAAGACATTGTCGCCTGGGTGCGCAACAATGTGAAACCGCGGGCATAAAGTACTGCTATATGATTAATTAATGGTAGGGGCGCTGCCCCGTCGCGATTGTATCTGGAGATACGGAAAGCGCGACGCGGGTTTCGCTCCTATAGTTTTATAGGGGTAGTGCTATTGTATAAGAAATTGCGTCTGGAAAGGGGAATGCGCTCATGTCTTTAGCTGAAAAGATACTTGATGGCGATATCCGCTCAGCGGCGAGGCTGATGCGGGATATAGACGACGGCCTCAGAAGTGCCGTCGAGGAGCTGAAAACCCTCTACCCCCATACGGGCAAAGCGTTTATCATCGGTTTGACCGGTCCTCCCGGTGCAGGGAAATCGACCCTCGTCGACCAACTCACCGCAGCCTATCGCAAAAGGAATAAGAGGGTGGGGGTTGTGGCGATTGACCCGACCAGTCCCTTTACCGGCGGCGCCATTCTCGGCGACCGGATCCGCATGAACCGTCATGCAGATGACGAAGGGGTGTTTATTCGCAGCCTGGCAACTCGCGGTTATCTGGGCGGCCTGTCCCGTTCCACCGGCGACGTGGTCAATGTCATGGATGCCATGGGGATGGATGTCATCATCATCGAGACGGTGGGGGTCGGCCAGGACGAGATCGACATCGTCCGCATGGCCCATACCACTGTAGTTGTCATGGTGCCGGGGCTGGGGGACGATATTCAGGCCATCAAGGCCGGTATCCTCGAGATCGGTGATGTTTTCGTGGTGAACAAGGCTGATCGTGAAGGGGCTGACCGGACAGTGCGCGAGTTAGCCAACATGCTTGATATGAAGCCGAGCAAGAGCGGCGAATGGCAGGCGAAGGTGCTGAAGACTGAAGCACAGCGCAATGTCGGCATTGAAGAGATGGTAGAGGAAATCGAATCACACAGAAGCTATCTCTTTTCTTCCGGCGCAATCTCGCATCTGCTGGAGGAAAAAAATGCCAACCTGTTCATGGAAATCCTGAAGGATCGTCTCTTTGCCGAGGTCTTCGGCCATATCAAGATGAACGGCAGGTTCCGCGAGATAGTGGACGGGATGATGACCCGGCAAAAGGACCCGTACAGCGCAGTCGACGAGATTCTGGCGGAGAGGTTCGGCAAGGGGGCATGAGCCCCCTTTTTCTTGACCGCACCGCTGAAAAGTGTTAGTTGTATGGTAAATGGGGCTGAGGCCCCATTAGTCGTTTAAGCAGGGGATTAAATCATGTTGCGCAAGTTGTTGTTTTTTATCGTCTTGATTCTGTTGTCCGCTATTGTTGTCTATAAACCCGGCGCAACCTCCGAGCCGGGTCCCAATCCCCGGGATCCGGCGAAAGAGAATTTGACCAGGGTGGAATATCCAAGTCTCGATAATATACCCTGGAAAGCGCGGTTCATCCGGCCTCAGGACACTCTGGAGTCGTTGTACGGCAAGGACTGGCCCACCGTTGCCCGCTTTAACAGGATAGACCGCCGACACGTCTATCCCGGCATGACGATCAAGGAACCGCTCGATATCGCTTCTGCCGGGAAATATACGCCGATGCCGCTGACGTATGAGCCGGCCAGACGTCACGAGAAGTACATCCTGATAAGTCTGAATGAACAATGGATGGGCGCTTATGAATTCGGCAAGCTCAAGTTTTCCATGCCGGCCGCGACCGGAGCAAAAGATCATGAAACTCCCGTCGGCGTATATCAGATTGATGCGCGGCATCGCAACCATACATCGTCTCTTTACAAAACAGAAGATCAAACCGCCCAGTATCCCATGGATAATGCCATCCGTTTTCATGTCGGGGCGGATAACGTATCGTACTGGATTCATGCCCGCGATCTTCCCGGTAAACCTGCTTCGCACGGTTGTGTAGGACTCTCCGATGAGTCAATGCAGAACCGGGTTTACGGTATTCCGGAAAAGCCGACTATGATGGATTCGAAAAAACTCTACGATTGGGCGGTCGGTGAAGCCGAATATGAAGATGATGCCGGTGAATTGGAGCTTCTGGAAGACGGTCCGATGGTTGAGGTAGTCGGCGTCAATCCCCGTTATCGTTTGTAGGAGCGAGGAACGAGGAAAAAGGAATAAGGAATAAGATTAGCTCTCGAACCTCGAACCTCGAACCTCGTTCCCTGAACCTGTTTTCCAGGAGGAGTAGTGCAGCAATTTCTCAAAGACTACCTTGAGTTGCATGGCTACTGGGTTCTGTTCCTCGGCACCTTTCTTGAGGGCGAAGCAATCCTCATCATGGCCGGTTTATTCGCATTTCAGGGATATTTGAATATTTTCGGCGTTATTTTCACCGCTTTTGCCGGTTCTTTTTTCGGCGACCAGTTTTATTTCTATCTGGGGCGCTGGAAAGGGCCGTTGCTCCTGAAAATCTTTACCTCCATAGCCAGGAAGTTCCGCAAGGCCCTCAAGCTGATCGAGAAGTACGGCACCTTTGTCGCCTTTATTTCACGTTATACATATGGTTTCCGTATTATTCTTCCCATTATCCTGGGGATGACCAATCTCGCAGCCTTGCGCTTTCTCTGGTTAAACCTGATCAGCGCCTTTACCTGGGCGGTTGTCTTTTCACTTGCCGGTTATCTGTTCGGTAAGAGTGCTTCGCTTTTTGTCGAAGATGTGCAGCGGTACGAGCCGTATCTGATGCTGGCTCTGCTCTGTCTCATCGCTTGCATGTGGCTGTCGCATTTTGTCCATGCCTGGTGGCGCAGAAGACCTGCCATGGCGCGTCTGAGGAGAATGAGGAAGGGTGGTTGATGGTTGATGTAGGTGGTCAAAACCAAACAATGAAAAGGTAGAGATAGATGGATTCTAAGGGAACAATCGCCATAGTTCTGGTGGGGACCCAGAGCCCGGGCAACATCGGCATGGTCTGCCGCGCCATGAAGAACATGGGGCTTACAGACCTGCGTCTGGTGAACCCTTGCCAGGTGGATCATCCCGAGGCGCTGAAATTCGCAGTTTCTGCCCGGGATCTTCTGGACAGCGCCAGGATATTTTCAAGCCTCGAAGAGGCCCTTGAGGACTGCGAAATCTCCGTGGCTACGACGCGGAGGCATGGAAAATACAGGCAGGAGATATCGACCCCTGAGGAAATAGCGGCCAGGGTTAACGCGCAGGCAGGCATGCATCGCGTAGCCCTGGTTTTCGGCCGTGAAGACAGCGGCCTGACCACCGACGAAGTTGCCGTCTGTCGCTGGCAGTCGACCATCCCCACCGCCGATGATTATGGTTCGCTGAATCTTGCCCAGGCGGTGTTGATCTTCTGTTACGAACTGTTCAAGGACAAAGGCGTTTCACCTGCTTCCGAGCCCAGGCCGCTTGCCGGTTCGGCAGCCATGGAGTCGCTCTATGGGCAGATGGAGCGGACACTGTTGCGTATCGGTTTTCTCAATCCGCAGAATCCTGCCCATCTTATGCGCACCTTGCGCCGCATTTATTCACGTGCTGAGCTCGATGAACGGGAAGTTGCGGTCTTGCGCGGTATGATGTCCCAGATTGACTGGGCAGCCTCAGAATTCAAAGGGAAAAAAGGCTCATGAATATAACGCATCTAGGTCTGCTCGCAGGAGCCATAACCAGTGCAGCAGCGATACCGCAGGTCGTCAGGACATACCGCACCAGGCAGGCGCGTGATATCTCCATCTGGCAACCGGTTCTCTTGAATGTCGGCATGGTCTTGTGGCTCATTTACGGTCTTGAGATTGGTGATACCCCCCTCATTGTCGCCAACATATTTTCCATTGTCTGTTATTCGTTCCTGATCGCCATGAAAATACTTTATAAAGATGATGACAAATCGACATCCTGTGTTTAAATTTCTATTAGGGACTCGAAACTAACCAATATACCGTTTTACATCTCATCTTCAGGCCATCTTTGCCGTCCCTTCAATCGCAAAATCCTCAGCGTAGCCTTGCTACGCCTGCGGTTTTGCTCAATCAGGAACGACAAACCTGACCTAAATCTGAGCGTAAAACCTGGTATATCAGTTAATTCCAAGTCCCTTAAATCGAACTGAGGAGGGGGTATGAAGAGACTTTTGCTCGTTTTACTTGCAGCCTTTGTCCTGTCGAGCCTTTGTGGCTGCGGCTACAATACCATGCAAGCCCAGGAAGAGGCGGTTTTTGCCGCCTGGGGGGATGTGGAGGCTGCCTACCAGCGCCGTGCCGATCTTATTCCCAATCTTGTCGAGGTGGTAAAGGGATACGCAAAGCACGAGGCGGAAACCTTGAAGGCGGTTACCGAGGCGCGGGCAAGGGTGGGTTCCGTCCAGGTTACAAAAGAGCTGCTCAATAACCCACAGGCTTTTGACAAGTTTCAGCAGGCACAGGGCCAATTGTCTGGCGCGCTCTCCCGTCTGATGGTCGTCGTGGAAAAGTACCCGGATCTGAAGGCGAACCAGAACTTTCTCGACCTCCAAAACCAGCTGGAAGGGACCGAAAACCGGATCAATGTTGCCAGGGTCAGGTATAACAAGGCGGTGCAGGATTTCAACACCAGCATCAGGACATTTCCTAACTCTATGACCAATTCGCTGTTGCTCCACCTGACGCGCAAGGAGCCGTTCAAGGCTGAAGAAGGATCAAAAGTTGCGCCGAAGATCAAATTTTAGCAATCTGATAATGACATGTTCGAAGCATCCTCCCACCCCTTCCCTTAAAGGGAAGGGGAAACAGTCAGGATGGTTATGAAAAAAATCCTCATCCTCATTCTGCTTCTGCTTGCCCCTTGCATGGCTTACGGCCTCGATGTTCCTCCTCTTCGAGGCCATGTCAACGACTACGCCGCAATCCTGTCGCCAACTACCATCCAAGAGCTTGAACAACGACTCAGCGCGTTTGAACGGAGCGATTCCACCCAGATTGTCGTGCTGACCATCCCGACACTGGCAGGTGAAAACCTGGAGGAATTTTCCATAAAAGTGGCTGAGACATGGAAGATAGGGCAAAAAGGTGTAGATAACGGTGTAGTGCTTCTGGTCGCAAGGCAGGAACAAAAACTCAGGATCGAAGTGGGAAGGGGATTGGAAGGAAAATTGACCGATCTGGTTTCCGGCCGGATCATTCGGGGAGAAATCGTTCCTCGATTCAAGCAAGGCGACTTTGACGGCGGAGTTGTCGCTGGCGTTACTGCCATCATTGCAGTGGCCAAGGGTGAGTACAAGGCTTCATCCAGTGACCTGCGCCACGGCAGGAAGAGCGCCCATCCAATCTTTACCCTCGTTATCTTTGTTGGTCTTGCCGCTGTGTTTTTGGGCGCGTTATCCAAAGTGCTGGGCGGAATTGCCGGCGCCGTCGGATTTCCCATTATTGCTCTCCTTACCTTTCCCGGTCTGTCGCTGCTGATACTGGCGTTATTGGCTGCGGTCGGATTTTTCCTCGGACTCTTGCTGAGTTTCCTCTTTAGCGGCGGCGGTTTTTTCGGAGGGCCATTTATCGGGGGAGGTTTTGGCGGCGGATCATTCGGCGGTGGCGATTCGGGCGGTTTTTCCGGCGGCGGTGGCGACTTTGGCGGCGGCGGAGCTTCCGGGGACTGGTAGATTGCGTGCGGGGTGTCGAACTTTCCAAATGGACCGGTTGTTCACGGATTTCCCTTGAGGTGCGAGATAGATGACCAAAACCAAGGAACTTTTCACTGCAGAGGAGAAGGAGCGTATCCGCCAGGCGGTGGCTGCTGCCGAGGCCGGCACTTCAGGAGAGATTGCCACAATGGTCGTGGCTGAGAGCGACAGTTACCGTGAGGCACAACTCCTCGGCGTCATGTTTCTCTCCGGTTTCCTTGCCCTCGTCGTTTCCATAATCATCCGTCACGTGACGATCTGGTCTTATATTCCTCTCGTCTTTTTGCTGGGCCTTCCCGCTTTCTTTCTTTTTGTCCGTTTCCCCCGTCTGAAACTTGCCTTTGCCGGGCGAAGAAGGCTGAACGAAGCGGTCCGCAACAGGGCGGTAAAGGCCTTTTTCGAAAAAGGTCTTTATCGCACCAGGGATGAGACGGGTGTTCTCATATTCATCTCACTTCTGGAACGAAAGGTCTGGATCCTGGGCGACCGGGGCATTAATGCACGGATCAGGCCCGAATCATGGGGGAGTCTTGCTGCTGATCTGGCCGCCGGCATCAGAGGCGGGCGGGCCTGCCCAGCGCTTTGTGCCGTTATCGCATCATGCGGCGAGGAACTCGGACGGTATTTTCCCAAAGGGACGGACATCGGTAATGAACTGCCGGACGAGGTGATCCTCTGAATGACCGCATGGTTTTTAGCTGTTCCCCCATGGAAGTCCCATTGTTGCTGTTTGTGGCTGTTAATTAATGTCTTGAGCTGATTGCAGCTATATTACAGCATGACTCGGTTATCCCACCACGTTTGATTACATTTTCGTATCATCCCTTTCAAAGTCACCCATCTTAATCTCTCGCCCCGTTGCACGGCTGTTGCCACCATAGGATAGATAGATTTATATATATTCAACGGCATTGCAATTGCAACTTTGTTGTAGGGCACGTACGTCGAGTCCATTTTAAGCTTGAAATATGGCGTACGGAACGGCTTTTTACAGGGGGTGTACCTTGAGCAATGTTCAGGGGAAGGGGTGGCTGGCCATGATTTGGGCCATGTTGCTGTCGGCCATGTTTTTGTCAGCCGGAACGGCGGAAGCGTCATTGGTGTGCTACGACTGTCATGGGACACGAAGCACAGGAGACTACCGGCCTATTGATGCTTCTTATCGAAACATTTCAACCGGCGGATTTCAGGGAACCCATCGCAACCATCTTCCTCTCAATGCCAATGGCGAGAGTTGCACAACCTGCCATCCCGGGAGCGGTGCATATACCACCAGCCACCGGGACGGGCTGATACAACTATCCAACAACATCAAGAACTCTCCCTTGCCCGCCGTATACAACCATTACACCACTCCCTTTCCCCAGACTCCATCTCCCTCGCTCGGCTCCTGTACCAATGCCAATTGCCATTTCGAGTCAGTGACGCCGACCTGGGGGAGCGCATCTTTGATTGCACCGGCCGGATGCAGCACGTGTCACGTCTCGCCGCCGGGAGACGGCAATCATCCAGCGTCAAGCGGCGCCGGCAAAAAGCACGGTGATTACTTCGGCACGGACACCGGCAGTTGCGGCAAGTGTCACATCGATCACACCAGCGAAGCCAAACCGTTTGCCCATGCCACCAGCGCCGGCAAACGCCCCTTAATTGTTCAGTTCACAGCCGCCCCCAATGACAACGGCAGTTATAGCGGCGTTGTCAGCTATCCTGAGTATCTTCCCAGCCGGAATCCTTTGAGAAACGGCACCTGCACCAACCTTTACTGTCACAGCGACGGCAGTGGCGGCGTGGCGAAAACCACGGCCGTGTGGGGTGGAACGCTCGATTGCGCAGGCTGCCATGACAGTGCCGGCGATACCACAAGCCTCAGCGGCCGACATGGGAAGCATACCGGCAATTCAGGCTACGCCTTTACCTGCGAGCGTTGCCACAAGGGGACCGTCAGCGGTATCGACACCATCGTTGACAAAACCAAGCATGTCAACAAGATGAAAGATATCGATTTCAAGGAAGGCGGAAACTTTAACAGTACGGATAAAGGTTGCAGCAATACCTATTGCCACAGCAACGCTGCCGGTGGTCCTCCAACGATTCCCGTTAAATGGACCGATACCGCGTCGATGAAATGTTACTCCTGCCATAGGGGGCGGACAGTCGACAACACGGCGACTGACTGCGCACAGTTGGGTGGGACCTGGGATGCCGCAAAGGGGTTCTGCACCCCCTACCTGAATATGACCTCCAACGGCCATAGCAGACTGGTCGGTCCGCAATGGATCCGCAAGTATCCTTGCAGCTACTGCCACAACGCCACGCTTGATTCGTCCGGCAACATCATCGACAGGACCCGGCATGTGAATGGCGTGAAGGATGTGGTGATCGCCCCGCAATGGGCGATCGTCGGCAGACCTGCACCTGGCTACGACCCGAACGACAAGGTCTGTGACAACGTCTACTGTCATAGCGATGGTACTACAAACCCTGAAGACGTTCGCCATTTTGCCTGGACCGCACCCAAAACCGATTGCAACAGCTGTCATGGCCATCCGCGGGGAACGTGTTCCAATGCCGGTTGTCACGACGGCAGGGTTGACGTTTCAGGCAAGGTATGGACCATCAAGACCGGCTGGACAGCGGGTCAGGAGTGGAAGGCGGCGACCCCCATGTTCCCCAACCAGGGTACCGGGACGGCCCGGGCCAACTCCCACCAGCGTCACACGGACACCAATTTTACCTGCGACCAGTGCCATGCGGCAACCATAACCAACGGCATCTGTACCGATTGCCACGCCGCAGGCATTCCTGCCGGCAGCATGACCGAAGTATCCCATTTGAACGGCAACTTCCACGTCAACAAAACCAAGGATGTGGTTTTCAAACAGGGTGGTTCGTATAACCAGGTCAACAAAACCTGCTCCAATACCGCCTGCCATTCGGGGGGTACCGATCCGCAGTGGGGCGGGTCGGTCAACAGCGCGGTCATCTGTCTGACCTGTCACGGGACCACGGGTACTGATGTGGACAGTTTCGGTTTCAGTATATACAGTACCCAGACCAAGATCAATCTGACCGAATGGGTGACCAACGGCCATGGCAGACCTACTTCTGCCGGACCGTATCCGGCCAGCGGCAATCCGGCAGCCAACTTCCCCGGTAATCCCTGCTGGTACTGCCATGACAATAATGTGCTTCATAATGACGCGAACAATCCATTCCGACTGCGACAGCATGCCCAGTTCGCCAATCGTTTCGAGAAGGAGTGTGTTTACTGCCATATGGTCGGGCTCGACAGCGAATGCCTCTCCTGTCATGACAATAGCGAGTCTCTGGCGCCACAGCTTACCTCGTTAGCTGAAGATCCTTCCGCACAATGGCCTGACGGCACTGTTGCACCCCGTCCGGACCACAGGGGCATGACCGGAGGTGGCACGTCATGTCTGACTTCTTCCTGCCATTATGTTGATCCCGCTGATCCGACTAATGACCTTAAGCGGCATAACGCGGGAGCAGGGGGGTGGTCGGCCGCACAGCAGACCGATGTGAAGAATCAGTACACGATGATGGGGGTCTGCCTGAAGTGCCACGACGACGATACCGGCGGAAAATGCACAAGTTGCCATACGGCACCGCCCGACAATCCCATGAAGTACACCCTCGGTTTCGACCCCGGCACCGGATTCATCAAGCCCCAGATAGCGCGGGCATCATCGGTCCACTTCGGCTACAAGCACAACCGGGAATACCTGCAAGACGGCATCTGGAAGGGTGGCAAATTCTGCTGGGACTGTCACGACCCCCACGGCGACAGCAACATCTACATGATTCAGAACAAGGTCGCCACTTCCACAGAGGGCACTTTCGGCATTCCCCGGACCAGGGCAGACGTGGTCTTTACCAGAAAGCAGAGCGGGCTGGATTATGCCCGAATCACCGCCCCCTACAACGGTATCTGCAATGTCTGTCATTCCGCGGGAAGCCAGCATTACCGGGTCGATGGCGGCGATGGCCACAACGCCAGCAGGGTCTGTACCACCTGTCACGAACATCGATTCACCGACAGCCATGCCGATGACCAGCCGTGCAATACCTGTCACATGAACAAGCCTGTGCCGCGCCATTCGGCATTCGGTCTGCCGCGGGACTGCACCAAGTGCCACAGCGGCACCATCGGCATGCGTATGGATGTCATGGGGCAGATGAAGGCCAATTCCCATCACGTCCAAGGTGTAACGGTCACCAACAAGCACTGTTACTCCTGCCATTGGGAGTCCACTCCCGAAGGGCTCATCGATGTCAAACACCACAGGGGGTATAACTACAAGAACTATTCATCGGTCAAGAATGCTTCAGTTGATCTCGTTGTATGGGGGCCGGGCGTCAGGCCGTCCATCTACAAGTTATACACGACCGCGGTTCAGTTCCTGGCGAGCAACATCGGCACGGTCAACGAGAGGGCCGAATCGGCCAAGCTGACCAACGTCTGCATCAGCTGTCACAGCGACCAGAACAACGATACCCAGCCGTTCAACGACTGCAAGACGCCTCGGCAGTATGCCTGGGATCTGCAGAGCGTCGCTGCCCGCTATTCACAGACAGGTACTACCACCTGGGGCAAGTACAACTCCACCACTTACCCGACCGCCAACCAGAAAGACAAGGTCATCAAGGCGTTCTCGGCACACGGCAATGCAGCATCCAACCAGGGTGGCTATGATCCTGCCAACGGTTTCGACGCAGCGATTCCGAACACGCGCGGCGGGGGGCAGAACGTGCAGTGTTTCGACTGCCACAGTTCCCACGGCTCCAAGGTGGTGGGGGTTACCTCCAGCTATGTCACCTTCAACGGCACACAGAACGGAGCGAACCTGAAGGAGACCCAGGCCGGCAAGGGTGGCTACAGCATGAGCTACAAGGCATCGGCCAATGCCGCTACAGGAGCAGTAAATCCTTACAATGCCGGGGCCGGTCAATGCTTCGACTGTCACATGAACCAGAATGCGGGCATCACCCCATGGGGGTATCAATCAACCTTCGGCGCGACTGCGCCGATCAAGGAGTATATGGATCCGGACAGATTTGGCGCTGCTACGCCTGCTTACATGCAGCGGTATCCATATAAAACAAAGCCGACTGCGGGTGGTCACCTCAAAGCGTCCAGCTTCCTGAATCATACGACGGCCGCACAGAACAAGATCAACGGTCTCTGCACGCCATGCCACGACCCGCACGGTGTGAGTCCGACGCTGGGTGCGAAACAGCCTTATGCCATTCCGATGCTGAAGGGGACCTGGATGACCTCGCCTTACAAGGAAGATGTGGCTTTGTTGGACACCAATAACCCTCCGGGCGGTCAGCCGGTCCCTGATCCCACACCCGGCGTCTACACCGATCAGAAAACGTTTGGCGGGGCGCGGATAAGCGAAGACGACAGCCGGTTCGCCGGGCTTTGCATACGCTGTCATTACAAGAACAACCTGACTGACGGCATCAACAAGAACCAGCCATGGAAGAGCGTGGACCGGGTCCATGAATCGGTCAAGGGATGGGGAGCGAACACCCAGCATTCCTATTCATGCTCAAAATGCCACATACCTCATGCATCAGGCCTTCCCCGTCTCATGATGACAAACTGCCTCGACTTCAAGCACCGTGGGAGAGTGGCATCAGGTGGGCAGGCGGGCTCCAACAGCGGGGCTTTCTATTATTGGTTTGGCGATCAGCAAGTACGCAGCGGCAGTTTCCCGCGCGGATTCGAGCAGGCAGGGGTGAACTGCCACCCGACCGGCGCCTGGCCGGACAACAGCTGGAATGCGGTGACGCCATGGTAAGCATAGGTCTTAAAATCAAGGAGTCGAAATTATCCGGAGATACGTCGATGAGGCAAATCGTCCCTGCCATTATGGCAAAGAATATCTGTGGAGCGATCTCCAGGCAATGGCTGGGCATGTTTCTGGCCTGCTTTATTTCCCTTGGCGTCATCTGTCAGGCTTTTGCTGCTGGAGGCGACATCGTCTGGCAGAAGGGCGATGCGCAAGCGGGGAAGCAGGAGTCGAAATCTTCTGGGGTGGATTCTCTGGGGAGTGTCATCATCACCGGCTATCAGAATCTGACCGGTGACACCAATGATGACTACTACACAGTCAAGTTCAAGGCCGACGGTAGCGGTGTCGTTTGGCGAGCTTCGTACGACAAGGCAGGCGGTTCCGACCAGGCCACGGCGGTTGCGCTGGATTCGAACGACGACGTCATCGTTACCGGCTTTGCCTGGAACGGGCTCAACAAGGACATTCACATTATCAAGTACAGCGGCGCCACCGGCGCGGTCATCTGGCAGCAAACCTATGACGGTTCGGCGCACGGCAACGACATCGGCGCATCGACCGCGGTGGACAGCCTCGATAACGTCTACGTGGCCGGCTACACCCAGAACGGCGATGGTAATGACGATTACCTCGTTCTCAAGTACACCCCCGGCGGTACCCCAGTCTGGCAGGCGGCCTATAATGGGGCCGCCAACGGCATCGACCAGGCAACATCCCTGGCGGTGGGGATTGACGGCGTCGCCGTGACGGGACAATCCTGGAACGGCACTGCATTCGACATGGCTACGGTGAAGTACGACTTCAGCGGAGCCAAGCTGTGGGAAAAAAGTTATTCGACCGGCGCAGGTACGTGCATCGGCAAGCAGACCAGTATGGACGCAGCCGGCAACGTGGTCGTTACCGGCTCTGCCTCAAACGCCATAGACCTGGATATTTACACCGCAAAATACAACGGCGCCACCGGCGCGATCATCTGGGGTAAAACTTATAATGGCGCCTACGACGATGAACCGAACGGACTCATAATTGATGCAACGGGTGATGTCTATATAACGGGCTATACCTGGACCCTCTCCGGGACCAACGATTTTTATACCGCGCGCTATAACGGCGGCACCGGCGCCCTCGTCTGGCAACAGTTATTTGATTCCGGCAACGGCAATACGGATTTGGCGATCGCTACCGGCATCGGGGTGGACCCTTCAGGTGATGTGTTCGTAACCGGTTATACCGTGGCAGCAGGGAACTATGACTTCCAGACCATCAAGTACAAAAAGGACAACGGCAATCAGCTCTGGCAGCAGAGCTTTAACGGCACGGCCAACGCGAACGACCGGCCGGTGGGGATCTGGGTCACGTCAACCGGAGATGTGCTGGTGACGGGATGGAGCGACAGCGGCGCAAACGATCTGGATTATTACGTCATCAAGTACGATCCGGGGGCGTTGAATCCTCCGACGAACCTCGCAGCGACCTCCCTTTCCAACACGAGCATCCAGCTTTCCTGGACGGACAATTCCGGCAACGAGGACGGCTTCAAGATCGAGCGGAAACTGGGAGAATACGGAACCTACGCCCAGATCGCCACGGTGGAGCCGAACACAACCACCTATTCCGACACGGGGCTTGCCGCCAATAACTACTATTACTATCGGATCCGTTCGTACAGCGCCGCTAACGGCGACTCCCATTACAGTAACGAGGCCCACGCCCTGACCGTGGTCGTGAACTTCCTTCCACCGGCGTGGAGCTATCTCTACAACAGCCCGGACAACATGGACGATTTTGCCAATGCCATTGCCGTCGGTCCCGACAACAATCCGGTGGTGACCGGTTACAGCCTGCGCACTGTCGGCGGGTTCGATTACTACACGGTCAAGTTGAACCGGGCGGACAAGAGCGTTATCTGGAGTCATCTCTACGATGATCCTGACAGCGAGATGGATGTGGCGAAATGCGTGGCGGTGGACAGTAACAACAGTGCCGTTGTTTCCGGATACTCTCAACTGTATTACGCCCCTGCCCAAGGTAACATCAACTCCATCTACACCGTCAAGTATCCGACGACTGGTCCTCCTGAGACATGGCACACCCAGTACAACGGTCCCGGAGCCATCGACGATCGGGCTACGGCTATTGCCACCACTACCGACGCGTCCGACAATATCGTGGTTATCGGCTACGGTAAGAACGCGGCAGGCAATGAAGACATCTATGTCATAAAATATCCATCATCGCCTCTCCTTGATCAGATGGGCAATGCTATTGCCGCCTGGGCCGCCACACCATTTGACGGCGACGGAGATGATATTCCGAGCGCCGTAGCAGTAGGGCCGGACGGCAGTGTCTACGTCACCGGATACAGCGAGTCAGCCTCGAATTCGAATATCTATAACTTCTTCACGGCAAAGTACAACGGGGCAAACGGAACACTCCTCTGGTCCGACATATACAGCGTGACGGCGGAAAGGGATAACCGGGGTAACTCCATTGCTGTAGATGCGTCCGGAGATCTTTATGTTACAGGTTCTGCAACAAATGCAGCTGGGAACAAGGATTTCTACACCATCAAATATAGTGGTACGAGCTCAACGGCACAAAGGTTGTGGGAGCGGCCCTTCGATGGACCAGCCAACGGCGACGACGAGGCGGTGGCAGTGAAGGTTGACCCCATCGACGGCGCCATCGTCGTTGCCGGAACCAGCCTTACCAATCCCGGTGACCACGACGTCACCCTTATCAGGTATAACCCGGCGGGCGATGTGATCTGGCAGAAAACGTTGCAGAGGCCTGCCAATGATGACCTTGCGACGGCCATGACAGTTGATTCCTCCGGTTATATCTACATTGCCGGCAGCACCGGCAACGGTAGCACGATAGACATCCTCTCCCTCATTTATGACTATGAAGGGACCTTCCTTGGGGCGACCTTATTTAACGGGGATGCTAACGGTAATGATGAGTCGAGCTCTATCGCCGCCAATTACCAGGGGGAGGCGTTCATCGCCGGGTACTCCACCAACGCAGGCGGCAACGCGGACTACGTTGTGCTGAAACAGACCAACAGCTACATCCTCGTCCCCGCACCGTTCACCGCCACCTCTCCGGCCGACTACAGCAAGGTCGACCTTGCGTGGGGGAACAACACCAGCGGCACGGGTTTTCTCATTGAGAGGACCCTTGGGCCGGTAACTCCTTCAAGTACCTGGACCCTCATAAATACCGCTTCACCCGGCACTACCAGTCATATGGATAGCGGGCTCAATGCCGGTACCCAATATTGCTACCGGATCGAGGCGTTCAATGGGAGCCTCATTTCCCGAAAGCTCATATCATGTACAACTACCACATTGCCGACGCCAACCCTGAATCAGTTAGCTACAGTATCGGCTACGGCAATAGATGTCAGCTGGAACAACGTTGCCGGAAACACCGGCTACAAGCTGGAACGGAGCGCTAACGGCATTACCTGGACCCAGGTGGGGGGAAATCTTGCTGCCGACACAACCGTCTATCACGACACAGGTTTGACCTCAGGAACCGTTTATTTCTATCGGGTAAGCACCATCAGCGGCGCCGGCACCTCTCTGGCGAGTACCATCCAGGCTGCTCCTGTGCTCAATGCCCCCACGGGAATAACGTCAGCCAAGGTAGACCTGTCGTGGCCTGCTGTCACCGGAGCCACCGGCTACAAGCTGGAGCGTAGCCCGGACAATACGACGTGGACGCAAATCGCGACTCCGGCCCAAAGTGCCACAAGTTACTCGGACACCACCGTCTCCTCGGGAATTCTCTATTATTACCGAATCAAGGCAGTGAGTGTTACAGAAGACTCCGGTCCCAGTCTTGTCCAGTCGACCATGACCAAGCTTAAGACCCCGGTCCTCAGCACTCCGACTGCCGCCTCCACTACCCAAATCGCACTGTCCTGGACCGACTTGAACGGCAACGAGACAGGGGTCACCGTCGAGTACGCCGCTTGCAACCAAAACAATCCCAACACGTGTGCCAGCGTTAACTATGACCCGTATTGGGGCGCCTGGACTCCAGTGACCTTTGTGGCCGATACTACCACTGCCACTATCGCCAGCCTGACCCCTGGCCGCACTTACCGGTTCCGGGTGACGGCGACCCTCTCCGGCGCCAACTCCGACCCGAGCACCGTTATGGCAGGCACCACCATCCTCGTCGGGCCCACGAATTTAACTGCGACGGCGGCCACCAGCAGCTCCGTAACCCTCGCCTGGGGCGATATCCTTGGAGAGACGAACTACCGGGTGATCAAGGATGGCGCCGTTCTGACCGGCACCGGCCTGCCGTTGGGACTGGGTGCAACCACGTACACTGTTACCGGCCTGAGTCTCAACACCCAGTACTGCTTCAATGTTGAGCCCTATAACGCCACGAGTTACGCTGACAGCAACCAGTCGTGCGTCACCCTCTATGGGCCGCCGACGCTTGATTCCGTAAGCGCCGTATCGCAGAGCGAGATTGACCTGGCATGGACCGACGTGAGCGGCGAGACCGGCTACGAGGTATGGCAGAGCCAAGCTACCTATCCGTCGAGTCCTCCGGCCAGTCCCTCCACCGGGAGTTGGAATGCTTACACCAACCTGACAGCAACACCGCTTAATGCGGATTCAACGTCGTATTCCACGATCGGCCTCTCGGTCGGCTATACCTACAAGTACAAGATACGCTACAAACTTTCCGACGGCAGCTTCTCGCCATACAGCAACGAACTCATGGCAACGACAATTCCTTCGGCGCCGAGCCTGAGTACCTCCGTGGTTTCTATATCGCAAATCAACCTGAGCTGGGGCAATGTTAACGGTGAGACCGCTTACAACATGCAGACGAAAGCACTTTCAGGAGCAAGCTGCACCACCGAGGACTGGACCGGCATCTCCTCCACACCGTTGGCCGCGAACACGACATCCACTGCCGTTACAGGGCTTACGGAAGGAACCAGCTACTGCTTCAGGATAAATGCATCCAATTCTGCGGGAGCATCTCCCTGGAGTACCGCAGTAACCCAGACGACCCTCCTTCCTGCGCCGACCCTGGATGCGCTGACCGGCGTCACCCAGTCGCAGATCAGCCTCTCCTGGAACAACGTTACTGGGAACAACGGCTACAAGGTGGATCGGAGCACGAACAATATCTCCTGGTTGCAGATTGCCACGCCAGCTGCCAACGTGATTACTTACAACGACAGCAATCTGATGCCCAACCAGATCTACTATTACCGGGTGTCCACTAAAAACAGCGCCGGAAGCTACTCCTCGCCCCAGAGTAACGTGCTGAACGCCACAACACTTCCCATTCCCTCTCCCACCCTGAATACGCTCACAGGGATTACCACGAGTCAGATCACCCTTTCCTGGAATGATGTGGCGGGCAATGTCGGCTATAAGGTTGAGCGCAGTCTCGATAACATCACCTGGACCCAGATCGCCACGCCGGCTACCGGGGCGACGAGCTATCCCAATACCGGCCTGTCTGCCGGCACCCTTTACTATTACCGGCTATCCACCAGGAACAGCATTGGCTACTACTCCGCCCCGAGCAACGTGCTGTCTGCAACCACGACATCGTCGGCACCGATAGTTACGCTCAACCTGGTAACGGAAGCGCGTATCGATCTCAACTGGCAGGTCGTTCTTGGCGCCACAAACTACAAGGTCATGCGGTCGATCGGCACGGGTGGTCCATGGAGCGAGGTAAACAACCTCTCAATCGTATATACAACCCTTTACTGCGGGTATTATTCGACACCAACCATCGGCTGCCCGACCCTGGTGCCGGCATACACTTCATTTCCTGATGCATCTTTGACGGAAGACACCCAGTATTGTTACCAGCTCATGGCCTGGAACGCGACCGGCGGCGATTCGGTGCCGAGCAATACGGTATGTCTGAAAACACCGGCTGTGGGCGGTCCAATCCTGACAGCGGTCACCCCCCTTAATTCGTCGAAAATTCAACTTGACTGGACGTACAATCCGGCAGCTTGCTCGCCCAATCCCTGTGATACCCCGGACGGTTTCGAGGTCTGGCGGCAACTGTTGAGTGGGGAATGGGCGCTCGTTACAACGTTGCCGAATATCTCCACTTACACCGATACTACCGCCATAGAACCTTTGAAAACCTATACTTACCGTGTGCGGGCTTATAAGGGCTCGGATGAATCGGCGTACAGTAATACGGTGGGTGCTTCTACTCCTGCTTTTACAACCAGTGACGGTACATGCCCCTGATAGCGGCATGCTGGTAATTAACGGGTACTCGGGGCGGCTCTCAAGCCGCCCCTTTTTGTGTGCACAGCGAAGCGGGCAGACCCGGACTGTTGAAAGAAACAGGCGTCACCGGACACTTTTTAACGCGCTGTGCAAAAGCGGTTGAGCGGCTGAGAATTATCAACTCGACAACTTAATAATTTAAAGGTATGTATAATCCCTGTACGCAGAATGCGGATATATAGAGTGCTGAAAAAGGTTGACCGTGGCTAAAGAGAGACTCGATAAAATCCTGCTGGACCGTGGGCTGGCGCAATCCCGCGAGCGGGCGAAGGCGCTGATAATGGCCGGCCAGGTAGTGGTGGACGACCACCTTGCTGACAAGGCCGGGCAGATGGTCGCGCTTGAAGCTGAGATTCGGTTGAAAGGAGAGGTTCATCCATTTGTCAGTCGCGGCGGCCTTAAGCTGCAAAAGGCGCTCGATGAGTTTGCCATCGACGTGAACGGTCTTGTGGTCATGGATGTGGGCGCATCCACCGGCGGGTTTACCGATTGCCTGCTGCAACGGGGGGCAAAAAAGATTTTTGCCGTCGACGTCGGGTATGGGCAGCTTGCCTGGAAACTCCGCCAGGATGAACGGGTCGTGAATCTGGAAAAGACCAACATTCGCTACCTGGAGCCGGATAGGCTTGAGGAGATACCCGACATGGCTGTCATCGACGCATCGTTCATCTCTCTTGACAAGGTTCTCCCCGCAACGATCCGCCTGATAAGCGATACCGGGAGCGTGGTTGCCCTGATTAAGCCCCAGTTTGAGGTGGGACGTGGCGAAGTGGGGAAGGGTGGGGTGGTGCGTGATGAAAAAAAACATGCCGAGGTGATTTCTGCCATAACTGTCTTGGCTGCAGATCTGGACCTGACCATCAAGGGTATTACCGAATCACCGATTTTGGGGCCTAAGGGGAACAAGGAATTTCTCATTTATCTGGAGAAAAAGGGACGGTCGACGTGTGAGTGACGTCACTGAATAATAGCAGTATTACTTGAAAATTGAATAACGCCGGAGTATAAGTACATGAGAGTTCGGCGGGATACAGGGATGGGGGGACGCATGGAAGACTGCATCTTTTGCAAGATAATCAGGGGTGATATTCCCGTAGCGAGGGTTTATGAGGATGACCTGGTCATAGCCATCGAGGATATTGCGCCGGTCGCGCCGCTTCACCTCCTTATAATGCCGAAAAAACATATTGCGAATTCACTGGATTTGCAGCCCGAGGACGACGCGCTGATCGGCCATATCTTTCGCGTAGCGGCAAGCATTGCCCGTGAGAAGGGGGTTGCCGCAGACGGGTTCCGCATCGTCAACAACAATAATGCCGGCGCCGGTCAATCGGTATTTCACGTCCACTTCCATTTTCTGGCCGGGAGGCATTTAACCTGGCCCCCAGGCTAAATTAATCCAATTCCAAATCAAGGCGCTATCTTCATTGGCTCGTCTTCGGCTCCTCAACGTACCCCTTACTCTATCTCTCTCCCAGAGGGAGAGAGTATACTGTTTACCCTCTCCCTCCGGACCCAAAGGGCCTAAAGGAGAGGGTGGCCAAAGGCCGGGTGAGGGCCTTCGTCGCCTCACTCCTCGCCGCCTTGATTTGATCCTTGATTTGAAATTGGAATTACAGAGATACTTGCGTAGAATCACATTATCGGAGGAAATGAACATGAGGAGCATTTTTGTAGCGATCATACTGCTATTTGCAGTTCCAGCGTTTGCAGAAACCTATAAATGGGTGGATGACAAAGGAACTGTGAATTTCGCGGATGACCTGGGTTCCGTTCCGAAAAAATACCGTAAAAAGGTTAAGGTGCTCGGTGGCGACGAGGGCAATGTTCCGCAGGTGACGGAAATTGATGAGTCAACGAAGGGTAAGGCAAAAGGTGAGGATAAAAAGGACGACTCAAAGGAGAGCGCATCTGCCGGAAAAGAAGGGAAAAAGAAGGCGGTTTACGGCGGGAAGGACGAGGCTGCCTGGAAAGCCGATTTCGGGAAGCTTAAAGCTGATATAAAAGCTTCCGAAGAACAGCTGGACGATACGAGGGCACGTTTGAAGGATTCAAGCAAGATGTCCAGGTCAGAGTATCTCAGTCTTCAATATACTGTAAAGGACATTGAGCACAGATTGACGGAATTGAGGAAAAAGCTCGATGCTCTCAACGAGTCTGCCGCAAAGGCGGGCGTGCCGCCGGAGTAGATACAATATAGTTTCTGCAACAAAAAAGCCCGGAGAAAAATCTCCGGGCTTTTTTGTTGTAATTGGATGTAACTGAGGAATGCTTTTTTCTTATTCGTCGGTAGAAACTGTTCAGCGCCTGATGGTATGCTCTTTAGCGACCACACAATTAGGTTTGGCTGTTCGTTTCCCCTTTTTCGAGCGGTTGTTACGCGCCTGACGAATGAGACGATTCGCTTTCGCGTTATTCCCAGTGACACCAATTAATAGGTTGCTCCAAAATACCGTATGCTGTTTGAGCCGCTGACCTTTTTTCAATTATCTTCCAAGAAAACGCTTCAGGCTTCCTTCTCCAAAGAGGGCTTGCACACCGCGTCCGTACTCGAAGATGTTGTCATTTAATTAATAGTCAGGTTCCTCTTCTGCGATTACCTGTATTCCAGAGCTGTTTTCAGAGAACATTGTAAACTTATTGTATTACGGTATTTTACCTTGTCAATAACATGTAATATTTTTTTTCAGTTGTTGCTGTCCATTTGTTAATACTTTTCGACTGATGGAAAAAGAACTTTAGGGAAATTTTCTTATAATCCAAAAATTCTTCCGATTGTTCCCGGAGATATGAGGTCTATGGTCATTAACAGGGTCAGAACGATCATGGCGATAACCGTTAGCCATGCCACAAGGTTAAAACCATGGCCATTAGTATAGTTTCCCATCAGTTTCTTGTCGTTTATAAGAATAAGCATGAAGATGAGTACGAAGGGAAGTACTGCACCGTTGACCACCTGTGAAAGAAACATGATCATTATCAATGGTGCATTCGGTGTCAGGATGGTCAACGCGCTGATGATTATAATTATTGTGAACAGCCAAAAAAACTGGGGAGCTTTTCTGAAATCCTTGTCAATTCCTGATTCCCAGCCCATCCCTTCGCAGATATAGTAGGAAGTGGAGAGTGGGAGAATGCATGCGGCGAACAGGGATGCGTTGAACAGTCCAAATGCAAACAGTGTCGATGCATAGTTGCCTACAAGAGGCTTGAGGGCAATGGCAGCATCTGCTGCAGTTTCAACTTTCAAACCCTGCATGTGTATGGTAGAAGCGCAGGCCACGACGATAAAGAAGGCTACCACAATGGCCATCAGGCAACCGACTATGACATCCAGCCGCGAAAAACTGTACTGATCGATGGTGATCCCTTTTTCAACCACCGCCGATTGCTGGTAAAACTGCATCCATGGCGCAATCGTTGTTCCAACAACGCCAATCATGGTAATCAGGTAACCGCTGTCGGCTTGAAATGTCGGAACTACGGTCGCTTTCAGAATTGTGCTCCATTGCGGTCCGGCCATAAATGCGGCAATCGGGTAAGCGATATATACCATGCAGGCGACCAGGAAGACCTTCTCCACGACCTTATAAGAGCCTTTGACCACAAGCAGCCAGACCAGAACCGCGCTGATAGGGACCGAGATGTACTTGCTGATACCGAATATTTCAAGACTGGCGGCGATCCCTGCAAATTCAGATACGGAATTCCCCATATTGGTCAAAAGAAGGGCAATCATCACGTAAAAGGTTACCTTTACCCCGAATGACTCACGAATAAGGTCTGACAAACCCTTGCCGGTTACGGCTCCCATTCGTGCACACATTTCCTGAATCACCACAAGCGCGATTGTCGTGGGGATCATTACCCATAAAAGTCCATAACCGTATCGTGCGCCCGCCAAGGAGTAGGTGGTAATTCCGCCGGCGTCGTTATCGACGTTAGCGGTAATAATACCCGGGCCGAGAATGGCAAGAAATAGAATGATGTTCTTAACGTTGACCTTACGGATTGGTTTGAATAACTTGACGATGCTGATGCCGGTAAACATAGGTAGATCTGAGCCTCTTTCAGAAAAGCTGACAAAATGGTCGAGCGTTGATAGTAGATGGTTTATTCATGCAGTTAATGATGGTGGTGGCGCCTGCGCCTCAATGCGTAGGGGAGAAACAGTTCCAGAATGTCGTCGACGGTAACAATCCCCGCCATTTTGTCTTCTTTATCAAGGACAGGAACGGCTATGAGATTGTATTTCGCGATAATCTCAAGAATTTCTTCCGGTGCCGCTTCCACATCCACTGTTTTCAGATTTGTGGACATAAGTTCTGAAATGGACGAGTTTGGCGGAGCCATGATAAGCTCCTTAAGGCTCACAACTCCCTGCAACCTTTCATCCGGATTGGTAACGTAGACGTAATAGACTGTTTCCACATCAGGCGCCAGAAGCCTTACTTCTTTTAAGGCATCATCCACCGTCAGTTCGCTGGATATAGCCAGGAATTCACTGTTCATGAGGCCACCAGCAGTATCTTCCTCGTGTTCCATCAGTTCCTGAATGTCCTCAGCCTCCTCAACATCCATAAGCCCCAGCAATTCCTGCGCTTTTTCTTCAGGCAGGTCGCCGAGGACGTCTGCGGCCTCGTCCGGGTCCATCTCTTCCAGGATGTCGGATGCCTGCTCACTATCCAACTGGCTTATGACACGACTGCGCAATTCCGGTTCCAGTTCGTGGATGGCTTCACCGGCAGTTTCGGTATCCAGGGAGTTCAAGACGGTCTGGATATTTTTCGTCGGAATCTGGGAGATGATATGGGCAAGGTCGGCCGGGTGCAGTTCTTTCATTTGTTCGCGAGCCACGGTCAAGGTGAGGCGTGACAGGTTCATCTCCAGAAGTTGCACGTATTCCCAGCTTATGTGCTGGTGCGGAAGCTGTTTTTTTAGAATGCCCGCAATTTTCTCTCCCAGATGTTCGTATCCGAGTCGGCGAAGAAGTCCTCTAAAGCCGATATCTACGAAGAAAATACAGAGATGCTCCTTATAGCTTCCCAGTTTGAGATCATTCACACGGACTACTTTTGCGCCGTTGACATCGACGATCTGCTTATCGAGAATGTCGCGCTTGACCAGGATTTCGCCATCTTTAGCAATGTATTCCGGCAGGTGGTTGGTCGCACCGGCTATGGAAATGACAAAGCGGTTAAAAAGAGAAATGCGGTTCCAGGGGATGGAGAGTATGCGCCGCCCTTTTTTGACCAGCAGGTGCGACACTTCAGGGAACACTTCACCGGGGACCATGATCAGGTCCCACAGTTTGCCGATCTCATGGCCTTGGGTGTTGATGACGGTTTTGCCGAGTATTGAACTGATAAAAATTTCACTCATGACATTATTCATAACTGGTTCCACAATATAAAAGGCCCTTTCAGGGAGAAAGGGCCTTATACGCAAAAGGGCACGACTTTCCCCTGGTTTGAGTTTCAGCAGTGCACAACGTAGGTCGAAAATGACAACCAGCTACATTAGATAAAGCCTTAATCCGACTAAACCTGGTCTACCGCATTGGCGTCTTTCGACGTTTCTGGGCAGTAGCTTTTGTTTGTGCAAACGCCTCTTCCTAACGAGGAATTACGACTAAAATTTATATTCCCGGTCGGATTATTTGTCAACCCTTTGTTTGGTTTCTGCTTGTCAGTCTCTGCTGCAGCGGTAGTGACGCCAACGGCGCAGGCTGGTCTGAAGATTGACACCCCATATTTTTACTGTTACCTTATGGCAAACTTACTAATGGAGACAGGCATGCAATTTCCAAACTTCGACCCGGTTTTCCTTCGTTTGGGTCCCCTTGAGTTTCGTTGGTACGGCCTCATGTATATTATCGGTTTTGTGAGCGCCTATTTTATCATCAAGGCCGGCGTCAGGCGAAAAAACGTTCCTCTGACCAAGGACGATGTGGCGGATCTTATTTTTTCTGTGGCTCTCGGCATCATTCTCGGCGGCCGTTTCGGCTACATTCTATTTTATAATTTTTCCTACTATCTCGCCCATCCCCTCAAGTTCTTTGCCGTGTGGGAAGGGGGGATGTCCTTTCATGGCGGGTTGATCGGAGCCGTTCTGGCTGGATTATATTATATCAGAAAGAAGAAAATTGCCTTTTATCAAATAGCCGATGTCTGCTTTCTTGCCGCACCGGTAGGCCTTGGGTTGGGGAGGGTCGGCAATTTCATAAACGGTGAACTGTATGGACGGGTTACCGATGCTCCCTGGGGGATGGTCTTTCCCACCGGCGGTAATCTTCCGCGTCATCCTTCGCAACTTTACGAGGCTTTTCTCGAAGGTCCGCTGATGTTTGTGATCCTCTGGGTGATTGGCAGGAAAGAACATCCTGCAGGTGTTATATTCTGGGCATTTATCTGTATGTATGGTCTTTTTCGATTTATTGTGGAGTTTTTCCGCGAACCGGATAGCCAGATCGGTTTCATTCTAGGTGGTCTTTCCATGGGACAGATGTTGAGTTTGCCGATGTTCTTACTGGGTGGGGGGATGATCGTCTGGTTGTATGGCAGGAGGAAAGTGCGTTAATTCAATCTTTTTTTCATTTCAAGGACATTGCCGTCACAGACTTTCCTGTAGCAGACGGAATCCATCAGCGATTTTATCATGTATATGCCGCGACCACGGTCCTCCAACTCCTCAAAGTTAGGTGCAGGGATGGTGTTGATATCGAATCCCTGGCCAAAATCGTAAACCTTGATGGTTAAATCATCTTCGCAGATGTTTATCACAATATGTACCATTTTGTCAGGGTCGCCGGTGTTTGCGTGCTTGATGGCGTTTACCATCGCCTCGGTCAGGACCAGGTTCAAATGATAGGCGAGGGTATCCCGGTCGCCGGTATACTTAACCAGTTCCTTGGCGATATCTTCTCCAATTCTGCCGATAAGACTCAAATAGCGAGTCTGGTTGGGGACCTTGATATCAACCTCTATTTCATTCTTTTCCATCTGAGCCTCACCTTAATAACTAAAAGTTGTCCAGTGCTTCGGAAGTGGAGGAGAATATCTCAAATACCCTGTGCAGTCTTGTCAGTTCAAACATCGACCTTACCTGTGATTGGAGTGAAGACAATTTAAGGATTCCCTGATGGGAAATGGCGTTTTTAAAGCCCGAAACGAGCGCTCCCAAACCTGAGCTGTCGATAAAGCGAACGTCCTTCAGGTCTACCAGCACATTCTTCTTGCCTTCTTCAAAAAGTCTCTGCACCTCTATTTTCAACTCTCCAGAGTTGTGGGCGTCGAGTCTCTCCTCTTTTACATAGATAATTACGACGTCATTCCTTGTTTCGGTTTGAAGATTCATGCCATGCTCCTGTGAGTTAACTCGCTGTTTATTTTGATTTTGCCTTTAAATATAGTTATATAGCAATGCAGCTGGTGGTTCAACTAAATATGTTGTTCAGCCGGTAAGTCTTGATTTTCGTAGAACGTTTTCAGCCCGCTGCTTTCAATCTACTTTCATGACAACCATGGAAATATCGTCCTGCAGCAAAGTGGATGAAGTATATTCCGTTACCTCCTTAAGGATCCTCTCGATAATTTTCTGGGGCTCATTTTCAAAAACTTCAGTCAAAACAGTGCAGAGCCTTTCTGTGCCGAATAATTCCCCAGTTACAGTTTGTGCTTCAATAATTCCATCAGTGTAGAAAAGTATCAAGTCACCTTTCTGCAATTGGATACTCTTTCCTTCAAAGGAGACAGCACGGTTGACTCCAAGAATAAGACCTTCTGCGTCCAGTTCGGTGCAGGCCAACTTTCCACGTCGGAGAAGGATGGGGGGATTGTGGCCGGCGTTGGCATAGTTGAGGACGCGGCTTTCTGCGTTGTAATTCGCATAAAACATGGTAATGAAGAGTTCGGCTCTGGTCAGATCTTCGTAGAGAAGGTCGTTGAGGACGGAAAGTATATCGGTACAGGAAGTCGTCGAATGTACTTGAGCCCGCAGAACGCTGCGCGTTTCAACCATTATCAATGCAGCTCCGACGCTGTGACCTGACACATCGGCTATGATCATGTCGATATCGTTTTCACCGCGCAGAAAGTAGTCATAATAGTCGCCTCCCACATGGGCTGCAGGTACACAGTAGCAGGCAAAACGAACGCCGGGCAAATATGGGAACGAAGCCGGCAGGAGCGAAAGTTGTATCTGCTTTGCAATTTCCATATCTCTGAGCACTCTGGCGTTTTCCAGCAGGGCTTCTTCTTTTTGCTGCCGTTCCTTTTCCTTGGCTTCCCGTTCAGAGACGATCTTTACCGCCTGAGCCAGTTGTCCGGCAAGACTGCCGAGAAGCTGAAGGAACGGTTCGGTGAAAAGGCCCACTATCGACTTTGAGAATACCGAGAGAATCCCCATCGGGGGGTCCCCTTCACTGGCGATAGGGATATGGGCGAATGACTTTATTCCTTCGTGCTCCATGATTTCTTTAGACTTGGGTTTGGTAAGATACTGCGTGTCATTGACGAATTCCGCCCTATTGCCCAGGAATGCTTCACCTATGTGGGTGTCGATTTCCGGCAGCCTGCCGTGTCGGGTAATCTGCTGGTTTCCTGTGCCGCGGTAACAACGGACGGTTAAAATTCCCTGTTCATCCACCAGCCTGATAACGGCCAGATCAAACTTGAATTCCTTACGGAGCAATTCAAGGAGATCTTCCATGATGATCTGCAGGTCGAGGGACCGGTTCATGATTTCCGAAGCCCGTAGTCTGACGTAAAGCGCTTCCCGACTCTGGTCGAGTGAGGTGCGGACTGTGCTGAAGATGTCGTACACGGACTCCATTTTTGAGCCGATGTCGCTCAGGTAGCTTTCGACGATGGCTCCGGCAGCTGCTGCGCCCAGAGAACCGGCCAGTGTTTTCTCGATAAATCGTTTGAGATTCGGCAGTTCAAACTCCGACACTCCGCCTTTTCCGTCGATTTCCCTGTTTCCCAGGTATTCACTTATGGCGGAGTGGGCCTGAGTTTCTCCAATGAATTTTGTCATGAGATTTACAAATTGCAGGATCGTTACCGGTTTCGAGAGCCGCTTCGTTTCCCACGGCATCTTGATTTGCTCCGGTTCAAAAACGTCAACGAATCTTTTTACCTGCTCCTGTTCACGTTCATCCTGGCCCAATATGATGGAAAGTGCCAGATAAGCGCCGATATTGAACAGCATGCTCCAGAAAAGGGAGTGGCTCCAGATATCAAAGCCGACAAGACCGAAAAGTTGTGTGGGTCTCAAAAAGTCCAGACCGAAGGGCCCTTTTGTCAGAATATCGCTTTGCCACCATCCTGATTTCACAAAGGAAGGGATGAGCAAGGTGTAAAACCAGATTATGAAGCCGAGGAGCATGCCGGTTATTGCCCCGGCCTTGTTTCCCCTGTGCCAGTAGAGCCCGCCGATCAGAGCGGGGCCGAACTGGGCGGCGGCGGCAAAAGACATGAGCCCCATGGTGACCAGCATATAGGTTTCGCCAACGATGTTCTGGTAAAAATATCCGAGTAAGACGACCAGGAAGATGCCGACGCGCTTCATGTTGATGAGCAGAACCGGGAACCAGCTTCGCGGTTTCAGCCTGACCACGACCGGCATGATCAGGTGGTTGAGAAACATGGTGGAAATTGCAACGGATTCGACCATAACCATCCCGGCTGCGGCGGAAAAACCACCAAGAAAAGCGATCAATGCCAGCCAGGAATGACCACTCAGCAAGGGGAGGGTGAGAACAAAATAATCGGCATTGGCGCTGTTGCCGGTAAAGAGGATTCCTCCCAGGGCGATGGGCATGACAAAGAAGTTTATCAACAACATGTAGACGGGGAACAGCCACATGGCCTTTTTTATATGCTCCTCGTTGGAGTTTTCGATGACCATGATGTGAAACTGACGGGGGAGCAACATGATGGCTCCCATGGAGAGGTAGAGCATGGTGAACCAGTTTGCATAGGAGATTTCCCCTGGTTCACCGAAGGTTGTCAGGCGGTTGAGGAGTACCTGGTTTGCATTCATCCGGGAAAAAATGTCTTCAAAACCGTCAAAAAGAATATAGGTAGTAAATAAGCCGACCAGTAAATAAGCCCCGAGCTTTACGATCGATTCCACTGCTATGGCCGCCACGAGCCCTTCATGTCGCTCTGAAGAAACCAGGCGCCGAGCGCCGAAGATTACGGCAAAGGTGCTGAGTATAAGCGCGGCAAAAAAGCCTGTTTGGAATGTCAATGGGGAACGGCCCTGCATCAGTGGGAGCTGGACCGACGGGTGACCGCAGATGATGTCAAAGGTTGTGGTTACCGCCTTGAGCTGCACAGCTATATAAGGTGTTATGCCGAGGATGATGATGATGGTAACCAGTGCCCCGAGCCATTGCGATTTCCCGTAGCGCGAGCTGATAAAGTCGGCTATGGAGGTGATGTTGTTTTCCTTGGCGATTCGCACAATCTTGCGCAGCAGGAACCACCAGGAAAATGCGGTGAGTGTGGGGCCAAGATATACGAGAAGAAAATCGAGACCGGTTGTGGCAGCCTTCCCGACGCTGCCGTAATAGGTCCATGTGGTGGCATAAACAGCGATGGAAAGGGAATAGATATAGGGGTTGGAGATGATGCTTTTACCCTTCTCCTGCTTCTTGTCAGCGTAGTAAGCGATCAGGAAGAGGAAAAATATGTAAAGGAGGGAGACCCCGATGACCAGTTTGATGCTCAGCATCAGTGCCGCTCCCCTTTTTCGTCTTTTTCTCTTTCAGACATATCAATGGCTTTGGTGAAGAGAAAGATGACAAAAATTGAAACCAGCCAGCCGATCTGGAAATAGAGGTAGAGGAGCGGTATATGGAAAACAAGGGTCGGTTTGTTGAAGATGGTGACAAACGGATAGTTCATCATGATGATTCCCAATATGAAGAAAATCACCCATGATTCCTTGAGACGCAAACGCTTTAATAGCAAGGTTTTCAGTATAGGCCACATTACAGTAACTCCAGGCGCTTGAGAATATCGTCGACATTATCCAACAATGGGCCGGAAGTATCAATGGGAATTATATTCCCTTCATTCGCCTCCACCGGTTCGAACTCTTTTTTCTGCTTATGAAACAATTTCCACCTTCCATCTGAAATTGCCGCGGGTTTGTTCATGCGATCGTCGAGCCGCTGTTTTATTATTTTATCAGGACAACTCGTCAGGATGATGATAACGGGTGCGCCCAATTTTTCAGCCAGGCTGCGGAAGCGTGCGCGGTCGCTCTTACGGCGGAACGTCGCGTCTACAACAATGCTCTGTCCGGCGATAAGCGACTTTTCACTGCGGTTTAACAGCTCTTCGTAGGTTGCCTCGTTGAAAGCAGGGGTATATATTCCTTGCCCGTAATTGCTGCGGTCGTGTGAATAGGCAGGCAATCCGCTGATTTCCTTTCGCACCGCATCAGCTGCAACAGTGCCTATCCCGAGTTCGAAGGCCATGGCGGAAGCTATGGCACTCTTGCCGCTCCCCATGAGACCGCAGGTAATAATCAGGCTTGGGGTAAGTCGGCGGCGCAGGATGTAGCCCCTTGCCAGCCGGAAATAGAGCTTGGCTTTTCCCCTGGCGCTTTCTTTTTCTTCCTCCGTTATATTCGGGTCGTTCAGCCTGAAACTTTCCACCTTCCCCCTGACAACAGCGCGGTAGGTTTTGTAAAAGTCGAGCAGTGCCGGAAGTTCCCGGTCGCCGGTTGCCTCCTGATATTCATCGAGCAGGATTGAGGAAAACGAACTTTTTCCGTGGTAGTCCAGGTCCATGAGCAAAAAGGCAATGTCGGCGGCAGTGTCGCTGTAACGGAAGCGTTTGTTGAACTCGATGCAGTCGAAGACATACACTTTGTCGGTCAGGCAGATATTCTCCGAGTGAATATCGCCGTCACACTCCCGGATGAACCCCTTTGTCACCCTCTCGGCAAAGAGTGACCGGTTTTGACCGATAAAATCCTTAACCCATTCCCTGATAATCCGCAGGTCTTTTTTTGAAAGTGAGATACCAATGAATTCGGTCAGTTGCTGAAAATTTTCCTCCCAGTTGCGACTGATATTTTCAACGCTCCCATAGCCGTCTATTTCCTCGCTGCGTCCGGCTATACGATGAAATTCGGCAATGGTGCGGGCAATCCGTCGCATATCCTCATCAGTAACCTTTTCTTCAGCCAAGAGCCTGTGAAGCATCCTTTCCTCGGGAAGCCGTTTCATCTTCACTGCGTAATCGATAATCCTGCCTTCTCCGTCGATTACTATTCCAGCCGGAGATTCCCGGACTTCCACCACTCCCAGATAGATGTCGGGGCAGAGTCGGCGGTTCAGTCGCACCTCTTCATCGCAGTAAAAGCGGCGTCGATCGAGGGTTGTGAAGTTGAGAAAACCGAAGTCCACCGGTTTTTTAATCTTGTAAACGAAATTATCGGTAATGAAGAGAAAAGATATATGTGTTTGCAGAAGATGGACGGAGGTGGTGCTTTCCGGGTAGGCGCGCGTATTAAGTAATGATTTTATCAACATCTGGGCCATGGCCTGTCCTTAACGCCGTGATATTACTTGAAAATATTATCACACTCAGTAGTCGGTGCAACCCGGAAAAAATTATAAAGTTTGTTTGACGGTCGTACCTATTTATGTTAGCTTTTCATATGGTTGATCGTACCAACCGGCGTAGTTTTATAGAACAGTCTGACAATGCTGTACACATAATTAAACAAAGAACCTGGCTCAAGTAGTAAATTGGCCGCCCATCTACCATATCAAAAGGCTATTGATTTATCGGGTAATTCATGAAAAAGAAGTATTGTGTTGTCAACCTCTGGTTCTTTGTGGTTCTCTCAGGATGCGCGACCGGCCATGTAGCCGAGCCGCCTCTTCTTCAGGCTCAAGCCCTCCATCCCGACGTTAATATCGCTGAATCACGCTCCATGTATATCTATTCGCTCTCCCGTATCCATGTTCTGGAAGGTGATTTCGATGGGGCTTTATCCCTCCTCCAGGCGGCGGTTGAGGCAGATCCCAAATCCGCTTTTCTTCGCAAATCCATTGCTCAGGTCTATTTACAGATGAACAGGTTCCAGGACGCGCTGGAATCTTGTCAAACCGCCATAAAACTTGATCCCGGCTTTGTCGAGGCACAGATCCTGGCAGGAAATATTCTGGTCGGTCTGCAGCGGGATAAAGAGGCCATTCCTTACTACAAAAAGGCCCTTGAAATTGACCCGTCCAAGGAAGACATCTACCTCCACCTGGCCATCGCCTACGTGAAGGGGTTTGAATACGAGGAGGCTGTCAACACCCTTAAGGTGCTTCTCAAGGTCAATCCCGATTCCGCCATCGGTTATTACTATCTGGGGAAGACTTACGATCAGATGAAGCTTTCCAAGGATGCCGCCAACTACTATAAAAAGGCGGTGGAGTTGAAGCCGGATTTTGAGCAGGCTATCATTGATCTGGGGATTTCCCAGGAAATGCAGGGGCTCGCCGGTGAGGCAATTAATACCTACAATGAATTGTTGCGGATCAATCCGGTTAATTACAACGTCATTCAACATCTGGTTCAGCTGTATATTCAGCAGAAGCGCCTTAATGACGCCCTGACGTTGTTGAAAAATATGGCCGACAGCGGTATCGGCGGACAGGAAACACACCGTAAGATCGGCCTCATTTATCTGGAGATGGAGCGTTACGACGACGCAATCAAGGAATTTACCGAGATACTCGGGCAGGAGCCGGACGCTCAGCAGGTTCGATATTATCTGGCATCCACTTATGAGGAGATGGAAGATTTCGACCGTGCCATCGAAGAATTCAAGAAGATCCCCCCGTCATCAGCCCATTATTTTGATGCTTTGGGACATCTCGGCTTCCTTTATAAGGAAAACGGAGAGCCGGAGAAGGGGATTGCACTTCTTAAGGAAGCAATCACCAACCAGCCGAATCGAATCGAACTTTATCTGAATCTTGCCGGACTCTATGAATCGATGGATCAATTTGCCGAGGGGCTCCGGGTGTTGACGGATGTGGAAGGGAATTTCCCCAATGATCCTCGGCTGAGCTTCCGCATGGGCGTTCTTTATGACAAGATGGGTAACAAGGACGAATCTATTGCCCGGATGAAAAAGGTCATTGCCCTGGCGCCGAACGATGCGCAGGCATTGAACTATCTCGGCTATACCTACGCAGAGCTTGGCGTCAATCTAGATGAGGCGTTGCAGTATCTGAACAAGGCCGTTTTGCTCCGCCCGGATGACGGCTTCATTCTTGACAGCCTCGGTTGGGCCTATTACAAAATGAAGCGCTACGACCAGGCGGTGTTCCATCTGGAACGGGCCGTCCAGCTGGTTGACGAGGACGCCACCATAATTGGTCACCTGGCCGATGCATATTTTGCCAACAGGGAATACCGCAAGGCGCTTACACGTTATCGCCGCGTACTGCAGCTGGAGCCTGAACGCAAGGACATCGCCGAGAAGATAAAGAAGATCATGGTGGAGACCGGTGAAAAATGAGGATCGGCCACGCAGCCTGTCTCATCTTACTTTCCCTGGTCCTGCTCATGGCGGCCTGTACGGACAAACAGCCGGTCCGACAAACGGTGCGCGGTCCGGGCAAGCCTGCTTACGGTGACGCCATTGTTGTCGGCTCGATCGGCGATGCCTCCAATCTGATTCCTCTCCTTGCCTCCGACACTCCTTCCTTTGAAATCGCCGGTTATGTTTACAACGGCCTGGTAAAGTACGACAAGGACCTGAACCTGGTCGGCGACCTGGCCGAGTCGTGGGACATCTCGAAGGACGGCCTGACCATCACTTTCCACCTGCGTAAGGGGGTCAAATGGCACGACGGCGTGGAATTTACCTCCGCCGACGTCCTTTACACCTACCGCGTCACCATTGATCCGAAGACCCCCACCGCCTATTCCGAAGATTTCAAGCAGGTGAAGAGAGCTGAAGCGCCTGACCGTTATACCTTCAGTGTTACCTACGGCAAGCCGTTCGCCCCGGCCCTGGCATCTTGGGGAATGAACATTCTACCCGCCCACCTCCTGGAAGGAAAAGACATCACCAAGAGCGAGCTGGCCCGCAGGCCGGTCGGCACCGGCCCGTACCGCTTCAAGGAGTGGGTTGCGGGGCAGAAGATCGTACTTGATGCGTACAAGGACTACTTCGAGGGGGAGCCGTACATCGGTCGTTACGTGTATCGGGTCATCCCCGATAACTCCACCATGTATATGGAACTCAAGGCGGGCGGGCTGGACATGATGGGGCTGACCCCGGTCCAGTATCAGCGCCAGACCGACACGCCGGATTTCAAGGCGCGTTTCAACAAATACCGCTACCCCGCTTCTGCCTATACCTATCTCGGCTACAACCTGCGAAACCCCATGTTTGCCGACAAGCGGGTGCGCCAGGCCATTACATCGGCTATCAACAAGGACGAGATCATCCACGGAGTGTTGTTCGGTATGGGACAGGTCGCTCACGGCCCTTACAAGCCGGGGACCTGGGCCAGCAACCCCAACATCAAGGACTTCGACTATAACCCTGCCCGGGCGAAACAGCTCCTGGCCGAAGCGGGCTGGAGACAGGTGAATGACGACGGCGTACTGGTTAAGGACGGCAAGCCTTTCACCTTTACCATTCTCACCAACCAGGGGAACGACCAGCGTCTGAAAACCGCCCAGATAATCCAGCGCCGCCTGAAAAATGTCGGTATCGACGTGAAGATCCGTGTCCTCGAATTTGCGTCCCTTTTGACCAATTTCATCGACAAGGGGAACTTCGACGCGCTGATCATGGGGTGGACCACCACCCAGGACCCGGACATCTTCGACGTCTGGCATTCCAGCAAGACCGGCCCGAAGGAGCTGAATTTCATCGGCTTCAAGAGCAAAGAGGTGGACCGACTCATAGAAGAAGGGCGCGGCACCTTCGATACGGAAAAGCGGAAGCGATGCTACTACCGCATCCAGGAGATCCTGGCGGACGAGCAGCCTTACACCTTTTTGTATGTACCGGATTCGCTGCCGGTGGTCAGCTCCCGCTTCCGCGGCATTGAACCGGCCCCGGCAGGGATCATGTACAACTTCATCAAGTGGTATGTACCCAAAGAGGAACAGGTGTACTAAATGCTCCGCTACCTGATAAAACGGCTCTTGATGCTGGTCCCGCTGTTTCTCGGGATCACCCTCATCACCTTTACGGTGATCCATCTGGCCCCCGGCGAACCGGTCGAGATGCAGACTGCAATGAACCCCAAGATATCCGCCCAGACGAGGCAGAAGCTGCGGGAATACTACGGCCTGGACAAACCGCTCCACATCCAGTACGGAAGATGGCTGACACGCCTGTCAAAACTTGATTTTGGCCGCTCCTTTGCGTCTGATAATCGGCCGGTCATCGATAAAATCAAGGAACGCATTCCGGTCACCCTGTCGCTGAACATCATTGCCCTGGTTCTGGAATTCGGCCTGGCCATACCGATCGGCATCCTCGCAGCCACCCACCGGGAGACCTTACTGGACAAAGGAATTACGATCTTCGTCTTTCTCGGCTTTGCCGTGCCGACCTTCTGGCTGGCGCTTCTACTCATGTACCTCTTCGGGGTCAAGCTCGGCTGGCTTCCCATTTCCGGCCTCCATTCGCTCGGTAGCGAGGGTTTCACCCCAGTCCACTGGCTTCTGGACATTGGTAGACACCTGTTTCTTCCCATTGCCGTTGCCACCTTCGGCAGCCTCGCCGGACTTTCACGCTATATGCGCGCCAACATGCTGGAGGTGCTCGGGCAGGATTACATAACGACGGCCCGGGCCAAGGGCCTTGCGGAAAGGGCGGTCATCTACCGTCATGCGCTGAAGAACGCACTGCTGCCGGTCATCACCCTCCTTGGCTTTTCACTTCCGGGACTGATAGGGGGGAGTGTGATCTTCGAGACCATATTTGCCATTCCCGGGATGGGTCAGCTCTTCTACATGGGGGTGATGGCGAGGGATTATCCGCTGGTGATGGGTATTCTCGTGATCGGCGCGTTCCTCACCCTGGTGGGAAATCTGCTGGCGGATCTCTGCTATGCCTTGGCTGACCCCCGTATTCGCCATGGCGGGTAAACGGTTCTACGTTCGAGGTTTTATTGTTTTTTATCGTAGAATTCAGTACGAGAAGGAATTGCACGTGACCAATCTATACACCCTTTACTGGAACAGGTTCCGCTCCAACCGCTTTGCCATGGCGGGCGCTTTTGTGGTGCTCGCCCTTTTTGCCTTTTCGATTCTGGCGCCGCTTGTCACTCCTTACAACCCTGACGCCATCGATGCCTACCATGTCCTGCTCCCGCCGACCGACGCACACTGGTTCGGCACCGATGAACTGGGGCGCGATGTCTTCACCCGAGTCGTGTACGGGGCGCGGATATCCCTCAAGGTCGGATTTGTGGCGGTCGGCATCGCTGTGCTGGTCGGGACGGTGGTTGGTCTTGTCGCCGGATTTTACGGCGGCTGGATCGACACCATACTGATGCGCTTTGTCGACATCATGCTCTGTTTCCCCACCTTTTTCCTTATTCTTGCGGTGATTGCCATGCTGGAGCCGTCCATCTGGTACATCATGATCATTATCGGCCTTACCGGCTGGATGGGGGTTGCCCGGCTGGTCCGCGCCGAGGTGCTGTCGCTCAGGGAACGCGATTTTGTCCTTGCGGCACGTGCCCTGGGGGCTTCAGATCTGCGCATCATCTTCCGCCACATATTCCCCAATGCCATGTCGCCGGTGCTTGTTTCCGCAACGCTCGGGGTGGCAGGTGCCATTCTCACCGAATCCGCTCTTTCCTTTCTCGGCATTGGCGTGCAGCCGCCGACCCCGAGTTGGGGGAACATCCTCACCTCAGGCAAGGACTACATCGAGTTTGCCTGGTGGTTGTCCCTCTTTCCAGGTCTGGCGATCCTTGTGACGGTCCTTTCCTACAATCTTTTGGGCGAGGGGATCAGGGATGCGCTTGATCCGCGCCTGAAGAGGTAAGAGGCGGTGGATGGTTAATGGTCGATGGTCGATGGTGGTAAGGTGAACCAACGAATCAACGGTATTTTCGAACGTAGAACTTAGAACGTAGAACGTAGAACATAGAAAAGAGGTGCATGTGGCTGAACGATGTAATGAAGAATTTGAACAAATCACGGTTGACAAGAACGCTTTTGATCTGGGAACGCTCGATGATGAGCTGCGCGTCGACGAACTCTGCAAGGAGCTTCTGCTCCAGTTCTACAGGGAAACCTGCGCCCAGGGGGTCGATGAAGCCGAGGCAACCCTCCTCGCTTCTGGGGCTGACTATTTCATCCGGGATTTTGTCGTGTCGATAAAGCAACTCAGCATTTTCAGCGAGCGGACCGGCATCGTCCGCCAGTTTGCCGGCAACTGGTATATCGTCAATACCCTTGAGCCGAACGATGCCGAGATCCGTCGATATCTGCGCGGCATACAGGCTTTTTATCGCTTCCTGTACGGCCATGAATTGATTTCGCTGCCGTATTTACGCACCATAGAAGAGGAGTGTGCGGATACCGCCTATTATGAAAGCCGTATCGATTCCTTCTGGAAGATCAAGGATGACGGTTATGGGGCATGGGAGCGGGAATGCACCATGAGGGACAACTGACGATGACATCGGAAAACTGGGAAGGTGTTGCCGCAAGGCTGGAAAGGATGCTGGAGCGGGTAGAGGGGCTGGTCGATACATTTGTGCCGCCAGGTAATCCTGACTCTGCGCAATTCAGCCGATTCCATGCATTCCGCTGGCAGAAACGGGGCTCGGGGGGATGCCTGGTTTCTGTGGAACATCCCCATCTGGTCGAGCTTGACGATCTGGTCGGGATAGACCTGGCTATAGAGGACTTGGTGCGGAATACGGCCCAGTTCGTGGCTGGATATACCGCCAATAACGTCCTTTTGTGGGGGGACCGGGGGACCGGTAAATCTTCCTGCGTGAAAGGCCTGTTGAAGCGCTTTGCCGGTCAGGGGCTGCGGATGATCGAGATCCAGCGCGGTGATTTGCTCTTTCTGCCGCTCATTATCAGCCAGATCCGGGACATCCCCTATCGTTTCATTCTGTTTTGCGACGACCTCTCCTTTGCCGAGGGAGACGCTTCCTACCAGGAGCTGAAGACGCTTCTGGACGGCGGCATCGAAGAGCGACCGGAAAACATGCTGATCTATGCCACCTCAAACCGCCGCCACCTGATGCCGGAACGGATGGAGGATAATCTCAACGTCGAAATCCATCCCGAAGAAGCGGTTTCCGACAAACTCTCCCTGGCCGACCGATTCGGTATCAACCTCGGCTTTTACCCCTGTAATCAGGATACGTATCTCTCCATTGTCGAGCATTACGCTGCCGCCAGGAATTTGCCGGTGGAAAGGGAGGAATTGCGGAAAGAAGCGCTCAGATGGGCTCTTTACAAGGGGCAGCGGTCAGGGCGCGCTGCCCGGCAGTTTATCGACGACCTTTCCGGAAGGTTGAGGATCAAGTAGCACTGTATCCGCAAGAACTGAAATATGAAAAAGCCCGCTCAATCAGCGGGCTTTTTTGTTGCCTTTATCAGACCAATTGTTTCAACTCTTCAAGCAGTCCGGCCAGGACGTCATAGCCATTCTGCCAGAAGTCCGGGGCGGTAAGGTCGATACCGGCCGGTCTGACCGTGTCGGCCGGTGACTTGGAGCCGCCTCCGGCAAGGATCTCCCGGTAGGTGGGGATGAACGCGTCTCCTTCCTTGAGGTATCTCTGGTAGAGGGAGAGGACGAGGAGTTCGGCAAAGGTGTAAGAATAGCAGTAGAACCGGGTGTGGATGAAATGGGAGATGTAACTCCATCCCCAGCGGTATGCTTCGATCATCTCCACTGAATCGCCGTAAAGCCTGGCGTTTTCTTCCCACCACAGGTCGCAGAGCTGCGTCGCGGTCAGGAGCCCCTTCTTCCGCTCCAGGTGCATCCGCTCTTCAAAACGGGTCAGGACGTTCTGACGAAAGGTAGTGGCGATGATGTCCTCGATTTTGGCGCAGAGAAGGGCGATCTTCACCTGCTTGTCCGTTTCACCCTCCAGCATGTGTCGGGTGAGGAGCATTTCACCGAAGACCGATGCCGTTTCCGCCAGGGGAAGCGGTGCATGGTAGTTGACCATGGTCTGGCGCTGGGCGAGGGTGAAATGAATGCCGTGCCCCAGTTCGTGGGCTACGGTGGCCACGTCGCGCAGGTTGCCGGTAAAGTTGAGAAGCACGTATGGCGCAAGTCGCGGGGTCATTCCCATGCAGAAGGCGCCGCCGCTCTTGCCGATGCGGGGAAGGGCGTCGATCCTGCCGTCCTTGAAAAAGGCGGCGGCTATATCCCGAAATTCCGGTGAGAACCGGTCATAGGCGGCAATCACCAGGTCGCGGGCTTCGGCAAAGGTATAGTGTTGCTCTATTTCCCCAACCGGTGCGTAGACGTCGGTGTTTTTCAGCTTATCCATATTCAGCAGTTTCGCCTTGAGGCGGAAATACTCCTGGGCCAGCGGGTAATTGGCCTCGGAAACGGACATCATCCGCTCAACTACCTCGGCGGGGATCTCGTTACCCAGGTTGGTCGGCTCCATGGGGCTTTTGTAGTTGCGCAGTTCCAGGTCCTGCCCATGGTCGAGGGCAACGGTATTGAAAACGGAAGAAAAGATGATTCCCTGTTCCTCGTGGCGCTTGAGGAAAGTAGCGAATGCCTGTTCCCTGACCCTGGCGTCGGTATGATGGAGCAGTCCCAACAGCTCCTCGCCGGTAAACTCCCGTTCTTCGCCATCGAGAGTCATGGTGTAGCGGAATGAGGCGGATACCTCGTCGAACAGGCGGGAGAACGCCTCTGTACCGGTCAGACTTTTCTGCTTCAGAAGGCTTTCTTCCCGCTCCGTCAGGGTGTGGGGATGGAATTTACGCAGGCTTTCCATGTGGTGGCGGTAGTTAGCGAGCCGTTCGTCGCCGATCAATTGCGCAAAGGGTTCGTCCTCCATCTGGATGATCTCCAGGTCGAAGAACATGAGTTCCCTGCTCATCAGGTTGCCGAATTCCGCTGCCTTTTGAGAGAGGCGCTTGTTGACGTCGTTTTCCGAGTCAGCGGCAAAGAGGAGATGGGCATAGAGCTGCGGTTTGACGATCAGTTCTTCGAGCTCTTCGTATTCGACCAGCGCCTTTTGCAGTTCAACGACATCCAAGCCCGCGACACGCCCCCGGTAGCGTTCCCTGAACCCATTCGCTCCTGTTGCTGCTGCTTCAAAATCACCTTCCAGGTCCGATGACTCAGGTCCGGTATAGAGGGGGGCGGTGTTCCACAACAGATCTTTTATATCGTATTCCATGGTTTTCCTCACAGTAAAAAAGGGGGCGATTTCGCCCCCTGATGGTTCATTTATCAGGTTGATGGTCTAATAGAGTTTTCCGACAAATTCGGCCATATCCCTGCCCAGGTCACCGGACAGATTTACAAGAATTTCCTTGATGTATCCCATGCCGGCACCGGTAAGACCCGACTTTACATCGCTAAAAACAGCAAGTTCTTTGCCGGTTTGTGCATCGATCAGACGGCCGCTGACTTCAATGTGGGTCCTGAGGCTCTGTGGTGTCATCCAGCCCAAAAAGAACTTGGCCGCACCATGTCCGCCGCTGAGTTTGGTTACCTTTCCCTCAAGAATCACCGCATTTTTTTTCTTATCCGAGTTGTTTTCAACATTTATAAATTTCTTCTGGCTTTTCAACTCATTGACAAAGTAGGAAGACATGATTTTGGGAATGGTGGACATGATCGGTTCGATATCCTTTTTTTCGTCATCATCGATATTGTCCAGTTCAGGTTTGCTGATGTCAAAATCTTTGATAATTATCGTATCGTAGCTGGCCAGATGTTTTGAGGTGTAAATTGTCTCTTCACCGAGTACGTCTGGTTTCGAGAGTGGTGTATCCTCTGCTGATGCCGATGAAACAGAGACGTGTGCAGCCATGACAATAAAACTAACAACGAGTAACAGCCTTTTCATTATTCCCTCCAAAAGATTAAATGATGATACTGGATAGTAGTTTATAGGTGGCTCTCTGTCAAGGGTTGGCGAGTAAAAAGGCTTTACCTCGAAATATTGTATTTATACTCGAAATACGTAGAAGGGAATTTTTGCGACTTGAAGGATATCAATCTGGGGAGGGAACGGACATAAAAAAACCTCCCGTGCGTATAACGTCGGAAGGTCTTTTATTAGGAGTCTACGTTGTTAAATACAAAAAACTCTAGATTTTATGGTGCGAAGACTGGAACCATATTATAGATGTAACATACCGTTTTGCTTAACAATCTAAATGTGACCATTTTTAATATACCTCCAAAACTACCCCCAAAAATAATCAGGCGGCGTTGACATCAAGTGCGCATGTTGCCGTGACGATGGTTTCGGGCGGCAATGAACTTTCAACTACCTGCCTGACAAACTCATACTCCTGCATCATTCTCAGCAGATCGAGAGCGGTCATTCCTGTGTCCTTGTAATACCAGTTCCGTGCCCGTTCGACAGGGATGTTGAGGTCACGAGCCGCCTGCTTTGTCGTAATCCCCTGCTTCCGTAGCATCTTCACTATATATCTCGTCAGATCGCCATTGCTGACTTCATTTTTGTGGCAAATCTGCCACATAATATTTATAGACATACGGACCTTGTTGGATAAAGTATTACCGGGATATTCTGATATGTAATTAAGGAGATACCCCCGGAATATGCAACAAACGGGAACGGCATATACACCGTCTGAAATCAAAAGCCTGCGCCTTAAGGGTGCCATGTATATCCGTATGTCCACAGAGTTGCAGGTGGAGTCGCCTGAAAATCAGGAGCGTGCAATACGCGCCTATGCCGCTGAATACGGCATTGAAATTGTCAAAACCTATGCTGACTTGGGCGTTAGCGGAATAACTACAGAAAAGCGGGAACAGTTTCAGACCTTGATCGATGATGTCGAGCAGGGGCGGAATACGTACAATGTCGTCTTGTATCTGGATGAAAGCCGCTGGGGACGGTTTGTAGACAGCCGCGAGGCTGAGTATCACCGTATGAGGCTGGAACGCAAAAACGTCGTGTGCCAGTCCTGCGAAAAGCCGCTGACGCTGACCAGCAACCTTGCCGACCGGATTATGACACTGCTTCGGGACGAAAGCGCCAGCGACTATTGCCGCCAGCTTTCTCAGAAGGTGTGGGCGGGACAATGCAACCTGGTGGCGAAAGGATACCGGCAGGGAGGTGTGGCGGGATTCGGGCTCCGGCGCATGTTGTTGGACGAGACCGGCAGGCCAAAACAGGAACTGGCGATGGGAGAGCGTAAAAGCCTGCTCACCGAACGGGTGATTCTGATGCCTGGGCCAGACGATGAATGTCGCATTGTGCTCTGGATTTATGACCAGTTCATTGCCGGGAACAGTGAAACTGACATTGCGGCACAGCTGAACACACAAGGGGTGAAAAACTATTTCGGCCGCCCCTGGTCACGAGGAACCGTGTGCGAGGTGCTGACCAATGAGAAATATGTCGGCAACAACTTGTTCAACCGCACCTCGGGCAAGATGAAGAGCAGAGCCAAACCGAATCCGGAAAGCGAGTGGGTCCGCAAGGATCACGCCTTCGAGCCCGTAGTGGACATGGAGCGTTTCTACACTGTCCAGGGAATTTACCGGGAGCGGAACAAGAAAACTTCCGACGAAGAGCTGTTACAGGGGCTACGGGACTTATATGCCAGGCAGGGGCGCCTTTCCGCGCTGATCATTGACGAAGCTGATTTCCTGCCCCCCAGCAGTCTGATCCGCAATCGTTTCGGCGGCCTTCTCCGGGTCTATCAGATTATCGGGTATACCCCGAAGCGCGACTATCAGTATGTTGTCATAAACCAACGGCTGCGCGCCCTCCATGCCGAGATTGTAGCCGATGTCGTCCGCGATATTGAGAGCCTCTGCGGCAGGCGGATTCCCAGAGACCCGGAAAGCTGCCTGCTGGAACTCAATCACAATCTGTTCATATCCGTTGTCATCAGCCGCTGTTTCACCACCCCCGCCGGAACCCGGCGCTGAAAATCCGCTTTGACAGCGGCCTTCGTCCCGACATAACCGTAGCGGTACGCATGGATATCCGTAATGAAACGATTCTGGATTACTACATCCTCCCAGCGCTGGAATTTTCAGATGGGCAGTTGAAGCTGACGGAGGACAACGCGGGGTTTCTGGACGGCTTTCGTACCGACACTCTGGATTATTTGCTGAAGCTGAGCGTTAACATCTCTCTCGACAAGGCGGTGGAACATGGAGCATGGGGAAATAGCGCTTATTCCCATTGAAGATATTCACATCCTGAATCCACGGGTGCGCAATCAGATCATTGCTGAAGAAATACGGCAGAACATTCGGAACATCGGCCTGAAAAGGCCCATAACGGTCGCTCCCAGAAAAGATTCGAAAAACGGCAAGAAATATGACCTCGTGTGCGGACAGGGGAGGATCGAAGCCTTCATTGCCGCCGGGGAAACGGAAATCCCCGCTGTCATTCGCGAAGTAAGCGAAGAAGATGCGCACCTGATGAGTCTGGTGGAGAATATCGCCCGACGCAACAACAGCGCCTTGGAGCTCCTGCAGAGTATCAAGTATCTGAAAGGCCAGGGGTACGCTGACGATGCCATAGCTGCCAAGACCAATCTTGGCAAAGACTATATTCGAGGCATCATCCGTCTGCTCGAAGAGGGAGAGGAATACCTGGTCAACGCCGTGGAAAAGGGGCGAATCCCATTATACCAGGCGCTGAACATAGCTTCGGAAGATGACGCCGCCATCCAGACAGCCTTGACGGAAGCGTATGAATCGGGGGCATTGACCGGGAAAAAGCTGGTCGTTGTGCAGAAAATCATTTCCCGGCGCAAACATTACGGCAAAGGGTTATCGGCTCCACCACACGAAAAGGCCAACGTCTCCGCAGAGGATCTGATTGCAGCCTATGAGAATGGCGCCAGGGAGAAGAAGCGGCTGTTGGCCCAGTCGAACTACATCAAGGATGTTCTGGACTACACGGCCATGGCCCTGCGCCAGTTATTGAATGATGTCCATTTCACCAATCAGCTGAAGGCTGTCGGCATGAATGAAATACCTCTGCATGTCACGGATCTTCTGAAAAGGTAGCGGCCATGGCGAACATAATAAAGCAAGGATTCCAGGAAAGACTGATTGAACTTGGCGTGGAGGAGCTGCTCCCCACCAAAAACATTTCCATCTATGCAATGAAATGCAGAAAGTATGCTCAGGTCCTTTCCTCCATAAGGGAAGTAGGCCTTATCGAACCCCCTGTGATCGTACCGCTCAAAAAAGGAAAAGGATATCTTCTGCTCGATGGCCATTTGCGGATCATGGCCCTGAAGGAATTGGGAGTGGAGCGCGTCTCCTGCCTGATCTCCACCGATGACGAGACTTATACCTACAACAAGTACATCAATCGGCTTTCAGCAATTCAGGAACATCGAATGATCATGAAGGCCGTGCAGTCAGGAGTCTCAGAAGAAAAACTCGCCAGAGCCTTGAATCTTGATATCAGCACCATCAGAAATAAGAAGTGTCTGCTTGAGGGTATTTGCCCAGAGGCTGTTGATCTGCTGAAGGACAAGGCCGTGCCGGAACCGGTTTTCAGGGTGTTGAAAAAAATGAAGGCGCCCCGACAGATTACCGCCGCCATGCTGATGAACGACCAGAACAAGTTCAACTGCAGCTATGCCAAGGCGCTTCTGGACGCAACGCCGACACACCAGCTCGTCAATAAAGGCAGACCCAAGAAGGAAACTCCGGCAATACTGGCCCGCCAGGTTCGTCTTGAAGAGGAGAGTCTTGCCTTGTCCAGGGAAATAGGCTCATTGAAGGAGCAGTATGGTACAGCGATGATCGACATGACATCCATGCAGGCATATCTGAAAAGCCTGCTCGGCAACGAAGCGGTCGCAAAATACCTGCGCGAATTACATGGGCCTATCCATGACAAATTCAAGGAAATCGCTGAGCTTGATTTTTTCAGACTGAAAAATATGGAGTGAGAGTTAATTGTGGTCGCATTGTCCATGCAGCAGTTCTGGCACATGGTTTACTCATACCATTAACTATATTTCTGCTTTAAAATATCGATTACTCCTTTGTCAGAGCATAGATAACAGGCTTTATCCGCTTTTCGAGTGGTTTGATTGCCTGGGGCAGGATATGCAAATATTCTTAGTTGCCAGTGGTATGGATCTGATGAATGTCCCCATATTTCATGTAGCAATTCTACAAAACCTCCGATACCTGAGAGAAGAGATGAAAAGACAAACGGCACATCAACTTCTTTATTGCCTTCGCCAACAGGAATACGTCCTGTTGCGCACAGATTCCCTCTGATACTCCGCAGTGGTTTACCAATCATATTCTGGCTGAAGTCAATCTGACGACTTTCACAAATTTTCCGTACCTCCTCAGGATTCAAGCCTGCACCGGAAAATAACAATTCCCTTACCTTTGCAGGCGGTAAACCTGTTTCCCTTGAAATCTGTCCCGTCTCATCCATTTCCACTTTGGTATTTTCCGGGTAAACACAAAAGAGGCATGGCCAATCATCAGAATACCCAAATCTTGCTGCCCCGACTCGATCTCCATCTGTCCACATGTTCACCACTCTTAAAGGTAATTTAAGAGCAAGATGACGCCTATGCTCAGTGGAATCTACACCCACAACTGCCAGACGCACATTGCAATCCGGTCGCTTATTCTGAAAAAAACGATTCATATCTTCATGATGTTTTTGAATAGATAAATTTATATGTCTGCTTTGTAATCTCGATGCAACGGAATCCGTCTTTTGCTCATTGTCATCTTCTGCGACCATGCCTACATATCTCTGCCCATTTGAATGATCGTATTTATCGTGGTCAATCAAGTGGATAGACCCTGACACTTCAGAAGGCCATCTTTCCAACAACCACAGCATACTGTGAGATACGGCACCTACTCCGAAAATGTGGAGATCATCGAAATTCAATGATCTGATCTCCGGGGAAAAGTCACCGTTGCCATATGTCCATAGATTCCATCTAAACTCTGAAGGTAGAGGAATAATTCTACCTCCAAGTTCAACTGCAAAAATCGATTTGAAAACTTCAATTGATGCGATCGCCGCTGCAGCTGCCGGTCCGACCGGGTTGTCATCCTCCCCCACATAAGCCTCTGGACCAGCCATAGCTGTCCATCCAGCAGCCCCTATCCGTAATCCAGGCCCATTCCCGGAAGGGAAATTGGTGCCTATGGAAAGTATGAAATCATAGGGAGGTTCCCATTTTTTTTGATAACTATGAGTTTGCATTCCTGATCTTGCCGCACGATTCGCAGTGGTTATAAACAGATCAGAATATGAACCTTCAACATCCACAACCTGCCAAAGCCGACCCAACACTTCTCCGAGTGCTTCGATCAACAATAAGCCCGATGGTGAAATACCTTCTCCTGTCCAAATCCCTATTCTGGCGCCTTGCAGTTTTGCAATGAGATTCTGATCCCCGATTGCGGATCCGAATGCCATCTTGTTTTTACTTTGAGCGTCACTCATTATACAATCCTCAACCGTGCCAATACTTCGTCCTGGCTCCACAAGCGCCAGTCAATAGTTTCCCTCTCATACACGTTTATGCCTGGGAATTCCTCAATGCCGTTTTTCCCATAATATGGAACAATGATACTCAATGCACCTATATGTCTGACAACCTCCCACTCTCTGTCGAGCTCTGACATCCAAACATTCGCAGACGGGTGAGTATGCAGCTGAATTACACTTCGCTCTTTGCGATCAAAATTATCAAATTGAATACGACTGAGTTCCTTGCCTTCAATATGCACGTATACCCCGAAAGCTGTTTGACCAGGGGTCTGTTTTGGAATCACACACCTTTTAATTTTACAAACCTCTTCCCCAGTCAACAGCGGCGCTGTCCAGATAGCAAAAATTTCATGGTTGCCGGCAGTTATAGCCCTTTCGGTTTCAGCCACCACTTCTTTGGGTAGCTCAAAATATTGCATTTTCATACTGCTTGCACCTCAGCTCTATTGAGATCGGAATAAAGTTGCGTAATCAGTCCCGGGATCCGATATTGAGACAGGTTTCTGATGGCAGACCAAAGAACCTCCAAGTGGCATTCATGATATTCTCTCCACCCTCTGAAGCATAACCACGATCTGGGGACCTCTAAGGGGTTACCTCCTTCTGTCTGAAAACCGATGCCTTGTGGTATAAAACCTTGGCCACTTAATAATGCTTCCCCTCCTTCATTTATCCAGTAGGCCTGCACCGGCAGATAGTCATATTCATCGGCAATTATTCTAAGCATAATTTCGCGTTGCTTCATTTTCCAGAACAAAGCAACTTCAATTACCGGGAAATTTACTTCAATCACCCTGATCCCCGTCTTTTGAAAATTCGCCGCCTCATTGACAAGAGGCAGCGAATCAGTTTCGAATTTCATTCTTGCCAACAAAGGATCAGAAATCAAGGTGACCGCCTCCACCGTCTTTTTGGGTCAAGGACAGCACATCATTTTCTTTTACCCCGTTGTCTTCAAGAGATTTGCTCGTGTCGAGTTTGTTTTCGCGATCACTTAAAATGTATTTTCCCCAGTTCTGCTTTTCTCCAGGAGGCAATAACATTTTTATGACCTCTTCCACTTTAAGGTTGCTTACGAAGTCCTCTTTTTTCGGGATACCGTCGACTAGAATGGTAAGGTGCATCTTGTTTTGTGCGTCATGTTGATGTTGATTCATTGTGATCTCCTTTTATTTTTGATCTCTTGGCGGGCAGGGATCATTGCCGTGGCTGTCAGAATTTGAGATTTTCCCATCTTTGTTGTGAATGACGAATTCGGTTCCCTGGTTCTGGCTGATCTTTCGGCCAAGGTCAATCGCATCTTGTTTAGTACCAGTGTGTGCTGATGCTCTCTCTGCCCCGCTTCGTTTCACGTCCCACCCGCCATCCGGATTCGGTACTACATGGTGTTCGTCGCGCGCCATAAAGTTTCCCCTTTTTAAAGTAGATTGTAAATCTTGATGCCACAATAACCAAGCATGCTAAGTATGTCAAGCATATTATTTGCATGCTTGCAATTCTTTGCAAAATTGTTTAACATTGCAGTAAATCCACAGATTGGGAGGGAATAGTCATGGCAGCCGACACGACGGAAAAGAACGCCGTCAAGCTTACCCTCGGGCAGTATCTCTCCTCGATCCGGAGAGACAGGAAGATGACTCTTCGTCAGGTCGAGCAGATAACAAACAAAGATGTTTCGAATGCATACCTTAGCCAAATTGAAAATGACAAAATTAAGCAGCCTTCCCCGAATGTTCTCTATGCGCTCGCGGAAATTTACAAAATCGACTATGAAAAGCTAATGGAGATGGCAGGACATATTGCTCCAGCAAAAGGGCGATTGGAGGGTCAAAGACATGGGCGATTAGCGACATTCGCAGAGCACAGCCTTACACCAGAAGAAGAGGCAGAACTAGTTGACTACCTGAATTGGATACGCAGCAGGAAAACTCAGACATGATTAGGCCTGATGACTGCAGCCTGTCTGCTGAAGACCTTCGCGTTATTGAGAGAAGAGCGAGAGATATTCTTAACCGCGCATCTGCATGGGATCGACTCCCGACTCCCATTGATGACATTTTAGCAGCTGCGAATTTAAAAGTTGCTTCTCATAGTATCTTCGATCCCAAAAGTATAATGGCTTTTGTGGAGGAAAAAACTGCGATCGCCGCTCGTGCCCTCAAGAGTGCAGGCCTCAGGATAAAATCTGCTATATCAAAAGTATTAGGATTATATGACGCCGACGAATACGTAATACACATCGATGATACCGTCACTACAAGCAAACAGACCTTCCTCAAACTTCACGAAACGGGCCATCACGAGCTTCCCACTCACAGAAAACTATTCCGATTATTTCAAGATTGTGAAAAAACGCTTGCACCGGAGACTGCGGATCAATTTGATCGTGAGGCAAATAATTTCGCAAGATTTGTTCTTTTCCAAGACAATACGTTCGCACAACTTGCCGCCGATTGTCCCTTTGGGATAAAAACGCCCATAAATCTCTCCAAGAAGTTTGGAGCTTCTGTTTATGCTTCTGCACGCGAGTATGCGCGCACAAATCAGCGGGCATGTGTGGTATTTGTGCTGGAGCCAATTGAATATGTGCAGGGTTCTGGTGCTAAAGCTGATGTCAGACGCATCGAGGCATCTCCAACCTTTATAATACAATTCGGGATTCCTACAGAGACCGTTATAACCCTTGATCATGCTCTAGGGCCTGTTCTGCCGATGTATAGTAAAATGACGAAGCCACATTCGCTTTCTGTCGTTGACCTCAATGGCACAAATCATGAGTGCTTGGCCGAGGGCTTTAAAACACCGTACAATATTTTTATTCTACTATATCCTGTCCGGCCCTTAACTGGAACGATCATCATTCCAGGGTTAACAACAGGCTAGGTCTGTCTAGCCTTCAACCAATTAACAATTCCGGCAACTGTCAATCCATAGAGCATGAGAGGGCTGGGCGTACTGCACTGCGTCCTTGATCTTGATCGAATCCCGCACTGATACAATGCCATGCAGCGGATGGTGGAAAAGGAACTTGGAAATTGCTACATAGAAATGATGCTCTCTTGATGACGGCAGCGACTGTTGATTCATGGCCTCTCCTGGGAAAACGAGATCTCCCTTCGAGAACTCATGGCTTCCGGTTTATCATTTAAATCTCCCCACTTGCTTGTGCCAGTTTCACCATATCGTCATGTCCTCAGATCAAGCCGAAGAAACGCTCGAAGAACGCGCCCAGCTTGTCCAGCACCGTTTGCTTCTTCACCGCATGGCCGTTATTTTTGCTGAACCTTGAAACCGGCGGAAGAATCTTCATGATCGCCGTGCCGGCGGCCGGGATCCCGCCATCCCGGAACGCGTAGTCAACAAACGCCTTCGTTTCGTCGGCGTTGAGCCCTTCATCCGCGATGATACTGTCGAGCTCCTCAGCCTTTTTGGCTGCAATGAAGGCGACCCATTCCGCATCGACCTTGGCTTTCGTGGAGACGGAATCAACAAACTGCTCGATCAGGTCTTTCTTGTTGCGCAGGCTGGGACTGGCATTGATCGCACGCTCGATGGCGGCCCGGATCTCCTTGTCTTCGCCCGTGCCCTTTTTCTTTAGGTACTTCTCGACGAGCATCAGGATGAAATCGACATTGATTTCGACCTGTTTGATCAGCTCGATCTCAAACACTACGTCATCGTTGATCGACTCTTTTTCTGCTTCCGATACACTGCGGAATTCGGCGTACAGATTCAGGTACAGGCTCTGGTAATCCTGAAAATCGCGCTCTGTCAGGATTTCGTTGCCTGCGAAATCGTCGAATGCCGTGAGAATGTTTTTCAGCCGCAAAATCGAGCCAAAGAGCTTGATAAATGCCTTCTGCGCCGCTTCGCCGACGATGGCCTGGCCGAGTGGAAACTTCTCAACCAACTCCTCGATCCGCTTCTGGTACTCCTTGTAGTACTCGGCGTAAGGTTTCAGCAGCACTATGCCCTTGGCATCCTTGTTGCCGAACAGGGCCAGGGCGTCGTTGGTTTCCTGTTCGAGATCGCGGAAGGAAACGATGTTGCCGTAGGTCTTGACCGAATTGAGGATGCGGTTGGTGCGCGAATACGCCTGGATCAGCCCGTGGGCACGCAGGTTCTTGTCCGCCCACAGGGTGTTGAGCGTGGTGGCGTCGAAGCCGGTCAGGAACATATTGACCACGATCACCAGATCCAGTTCGCGTTTCTTCAGGCGCTGCGACAAATCCTTGTAGTAATTCTGAAACTTGTCGGCCGAGGTGTCGAAGCTCGTGCCGAACAGGGCGTTATAGTCCTTGATAGCGGCATCCAGAAAGTCGCGTGAGCTTTGATCCAATCCTTCGGTTTCGAATTCCTCCTCGTTCAGAAGGCCATCGGTTTCTTCCTCGTTGGCAGCAAAGCTGTATATCAGACCCACCTTGAGACGCCGAGCAGGCGACAGCTCTTTTTCCTGCTGGGCGAACTCGGCATAGTAGCGTTTAGCTGCGTCGATGGAGGCCGTGGCGAACAGTGAGTTGAACCCGACCAGCCGTTTGCCATCATGGCGGTAGCTGGCATTACGCTTGGTTTTCTGGTCGAAGTGCTCGCGGATATAGCTCACCACCTGCGTGATGCGCTCCGGGGCCAGCAGCGCCCGCTCCGTGTCAATGGCTGACACCTTCTTGTCCTTGATGCTTGACGATGCCTTGATCGTATTGATGTAGTCAATGCGGAAAGGCAGCACGTTCTTATCGTTGATGGCATCGACAATCGTGTAGGTGTGCAGCTTGTCGCCAAAAGCCTGCTCGGTTGTGCGCCGTAGCGGATTACCCGCAGTGCCTGCGTTTTCGGCAAAAATCGGTGTGCCGGTGAAACCGAACAGGTGGTAGCGCTTGAAGACCCGGGTGATTTCGGCATGCATGTCGCCGAACTGACTGCGATGACATTCATCGAAAATCACCACCACATGCTGGTCATACACCGAATGCTTCTTGTTCTTGGCAACGAAGCGGGAAAGCTTCTGGATGGTAGTGATGATAATGCGCGCGTTCGGGTCTTCCAACTGCCGTTGCAGCACTGCCGTCGAGGTGTTGGAGTTGGCCGCCCCTTTCTCAAATCGCTCGTACTCCTTCATGGTCTGGTAGTCCAGATCCTTGCGATCAACCACAAACAGAACCTTGTCGATCTCCGGCAGACCCCGCGCCAGCTGCGCCGCCTTGAAACTGGTCAGAGTCTTTCCCGAGCCGGTGGTGTGCCAGATGTAACCGCCCGCAGCGGTGGCGCCCAGTTTCCGGTGGTTGGTGCTGGTCGCGATACGTTGCAGAATCTGTTCAGCCGCCACGATCTGATAGGGCCGCATCACCAGAAGCTTGCGGTCCACGTCGAACACGCAGTACCGGGTCAGGATGTTCAGCAACGTATGTCTGGCAAAGAAGGTCTTGGCGAAGCAGGTCAACTCCGTGATGGGCTGGTTCTTCGCGTCGGCCCACCAACTGGTGAAGGAAAAACTGTTAGCGGTCTTCTGGCGCGAGCGTTTGCTCCGCTGTTCGGCCAGATGGCCGTCCCGCACTGTATTGCTGTAGTACTTGGTCAGCGTGCCATTGCTGATGATGAACAGCTGCACATACTCAAAGAGGCCGGAGCCCGCCCAGAAGCTGTCGCGCTGGTAGCGGTTAATCTGGTTGAATGCCTCGCGGATGTCTACGCCACGGCGCTTGAGTTCCACATGTACCATCGGCAGACCGTTGACCAGGACCGTAACGTCGTAGCGGTTGGCCCGCGCACCTTCCACCTCGTACTGGTTGATGACCTGCAGGTTGTTGTTGTGGATGTGCTGTTTGTCGATCAAGTAGATGTTCTTGACTGTGCCATCGTCACGCTTGAGGACCTGAATATGGTCTTCCTGGATGCGTGTGGTCTTCTCGACGATGCCGTCATTGGCACCGGCAATACAGGTGGTGAAGAAACGATCCCATTCGGCGTCGGAAAAGGCGAATTTATTGAGCCGTTCCAGCTGGCGACGCAGGTTGGCCGTCAGATCGGCCTCCGAGGTGATCGGCAGGTACTCGTAGGCCTGCAACTGCAGTTGCTTGATGAAGGCTTTTTCCAGCTCGGCCTCAGACTGGTAGGCCGTCTCCCGGACCCGGTCAGGAAGGAATTCGGCTACGACCGTACTTTCGTTGGAAAGCGCAATCGGTTCGATGCGGTATGGCGTGAGGTCTTCGCTCATGCGGCCTCCCGGAAACTGAACAAACGGTCGCGGTAGTGCTCGTATTGCTGGCGGCGCGCCTTGATCTCGGCAGGCAGCCCCCTTCCGAGGTCGTTTACGAGCGCGTCGAACTTTTCAAGGATAGAAACGATGCGCTCTTGTTCTTCACGCGGTGGAACAGGAATGCGAATTTTAGAAAAACCGTCAATCAGAAGTGTGTTGACCTTGGTGCGAGCCACATACTTCGCTTTTTCAGCAATGAATGAAGTTGTCTGCATGCAGTATGAAACGAACTTTGGATTCATCGAGTGACGGAACGCATAACAGTGGTCATGTATCGCCACCTCTTCGGAGCCAATCCATGCGACGGCTTTGCCGACATCTTCAACAGTTTCTCCGACATCCGTAACCACAACATCTCCTGGCTTTGCAAAACGCAATGTTGCTTTCATCTCAGGGCGCACATGCGAAATAACTTCATTCGCCGAAGTTCCGTAGTGAGTGTAAATTTCGCCATAATGGATGCAGCCGACTCCGTCCTCGACGTAATCTGCTTTTGTGAAACGACGCCCGCGAATGAACTTGCCAATCTCACTCAAGGTCACCCACCTTATGCTTGCTTGCTTGCTTGCTTGCTTGCTTGCGCTCGCTTCGCTCGCGTCACTAAAACTTAATAGCGTATTGAGGTAGTACTGGTACTGCCGCCGGCGCGCCTCCAGCTCCGCCTCCAGCTCCGCCTCCAGCTTTGTGAACGTGTCGAGTACTTTCGCGATTTCGAGTTGCACTACGAGCGGTGGGACGGGAATGCGAATCTCATTGAGAACCGTCTGTGTGAGGCTTGGAACTCCGCCAGCTTGGTTCAGTTCTTCAAGATGTTGCGTTGCCAAATAATAGTAGAAAAATTTCGGGGAAATGAGATTTTCGTTAATTTCCGTATAGAAAATTGTGTCGACCGTCCAGAAGGGTTCATCTACGAAATATAGCTTGTTCAACGACCCTTTGCGAGGGATAAGAACTGAAGGTTTCTCGTAGGCTGCCGTATCGATCCTAGTCATGATCCCGCCTGTTCCATAGACCGGAATTATCCCTTCTCCAAATCCCTTGTAGTCTTTCCCATTGCGGATGCGCGCAACATCTTTGAGAAGCAAAAATTCCACACCACCCGGACAATGCTCGGCAATCAATTCGTCAATACGGCTCATGCCATTTCCCCTTCCAGATCGGCCACTATGACATCAATCTGCGTCCTCAGTTCCGTCTGACGTGCCACGATTCGGACAATCTCGGCATTAAGGGCCTTGATGTCCACCGCTTCTCTGGTATCACGCTGTTCGACATACGAAGACACAGCGATGTTGTAGCCGTTTTCGGCAATGTCGCCGTTGTTCACCAGCCGTGCAAAATGGTCAATCTCTTTACGAGCAACAAATGCATCAAGTATTTTTTGTTGGTGAGTGCCTGTAAGCTTGTTCTTGGTGCCACTACGCATGAATTCGGCGGATGCATCAATGAACAGAGTTGCGTTGTCATGTTTTGACTTCTTAAGCACGATAATGCAAGTAGCGATGGTGGTGCCGAAGAAGAGATCCGGCGGGAGTTGGATGACGGCATCGACGTAGTTGTTGTCTATCAGGTACTGGCGTATTTTCTGTTCCGCTCCGCCACGATAAAGCACGCCGGGAAATTCGACGATGGCCGCCGTACCGTTCACCGCCAGCCAGGAGAGAATGTGCATGGTGAAGGCGAGATCCGCCTTGCTCTTGGGGGCGAGCACCCCAGCGGGGGCAAAGCGCGGGTCGTTGATGAGTAGCGGGTTGGCATCGCCATCCCATTTGATCGAGTACGGCGGATTGGAGACGATAGCCTCGAAAGGCTCATCGTCCCAGTGTGCGGGATCGGTCAGGGTGTCGCCGTGGGCGATGTCGAACTTCTCGTAATTGACGTCATGCAGGAACATGTTGATCCGGCACAGGTTGTAGGTGGTCAGGTTGACCTCCTGGCCGAAGAAGCCCTGGCGTACCTTGTCATGGCCCAGGACCTTGGCGAACTTGAGCAGCAGCGAGCCGGAGCCGCAGGCCGGATCGTAGACCTTGTTGACTTCGCTTTTGCCAACCACGGTGATGCGGGCGAGCAGTTCGGAAACCTCCTGCGGTGTGTAAAACTCGCCCCCGGACTTGCCGGCAGTAGAGGCATACATCTGCATCAGGTATTCGTAGGCGTCGCCGAACAGGTCGATTGTGTTGTGAGAAAAGCCGCCGCCATTGCTCAAAGGCAGATCGCCAATGGCGTCGAGCAGCTTGACCAGCTTTTCGTTGCGCTTGGCCACCGTGGGACCGAGTTTGCTTGAGTTGACATCGAGGTCGTCGAACAGCCCCTTGATGTCGTCCTCACTCTCGCTACCATTGGCTGAACTTTCGATGGCGGCAAAGATGCGGCTCAGGGTTTCGTTGAGGTTGGCGTCATGTCGCGCCCGCGCCTGTACGTTGGCGAACAGGTGCGACGGTATAATGTAGAAGCCCTTTTCTTTTACTGTCTCTTCACGGCCGAACTCAGCATCGGCATCGCTCAAACGGGCGTAGTCGAAGTCAGAAATGCCTGCCTTGCGCTCCTGTTCATTGAGGTAGCTGGTCAGGTTCTCGGAGATGAAGCGGTAGAACAGCATGCCGAGCACATAGGTCTTGAAATCCCAGCCATCCACACTGCCGCGCAGATCGTTGGCGATGCGCCAGATGGTTTTGTGCAGCTCCGCACGTTCAGTTTCCCTGTTGTTGTTCATTCTGTCATATCCTGTCTCGTTTTGTCCGCTGCGCCGCCAGCCTTCACCCACTCGTCGACTTCGTCCTTCTTGTACTTCCAAACCTTGTCTCAGTCCTACCGCGACAGCACCGGATACAGCTCCGGGAAAAACCAGCCGGCGGCATGGATCGGGAAGCCGACCCTGACTTCACCCTTTGGTGTGTCGGAGACCAGCAGCCCCTCGGAGATCAACTGGCCGAGCACGTTTCTGCCGGTCCGCTCTTTCAGTCCGGATGCCTCAATGACCGCTCCCCGTGGCGCTTCCCCCCGCAGCAGGACCTCCTGCAGCATCCGGGCCGCTTCCGGCCGCAAGTTGTCTCCGCCGGGCGGGTTGGGGATCATGGCAGTGCCGCGCAGTTGCACATAGCTTCTGACCCGCTCCACCAGCCCGTCCAGTTGCAACAGGGTGCCCATGTACTCCACCTGATCCCGGCAGACCTCCAGGAAAAACCGGCAGAATTTCACCAGCCCCTCGTTTGACAGGTTCCCCCTGCCGTCCAGATCGTTGCGCCGTGGCGCATCGGCCCAGGTGAGGGCCGCCTTATAGTCAACATTCCGGCGGGCCAGCCCTCGGCTGACCGACCAGAGACCGAAGCCATGCACCGGAATCCGGTGGAGATACGCTTCGGTGAACAGGCGGGCCACCCTGCCGTTGCCATCGAGGAAGGGGTGAATCCACATCAGCCGATGGTGGGCCGCTGCCGCTGCCACCAGCTTGGCAGCGCCATGATGCTTTTCGGGCGCATAGGCCTCGGCGAACCTGACCATGAAGGCGGGCAGGTTGGCATGGCCCGGCGGTTCATGCTGTCCTACCTTGACCGGCTCCGCCCGCATTTCCCCCGGCACAACCTTGCTCTCCCGGCCGGTATCCGGATTGGTCATGACCTGGAACTCTTCCGGCAACAGCCGGAAAAACTCCCGGTGCAACGCACAGAGAAACTCCTGCCCGGCAATGTTGGGAGGCGTTTCTTCTGCCAGCCATGTTTCCATCTGCCGCTGTACGGTGATATGGGCCACGCTTTCCAGTTGCAGGTTGCGCTTGGCAGGTTCGGTGTCGTACTGCTGCTGCATGGCCCGGACAATGTCGTAGGGGTGAGTGTTGTGGCCTTCGATGAGGTTTGAATAGTAGCTGTTGATGATCCTGAGGAGCTCCCGCAGGGTATGCAGGGTAATCGGGTGCTGCCGGGTACCAAGCGACGCCGAGCGCTGGATGACCTCCAGGGCCAGATCCTGAAGATCATCGGCCCGTTCCGGGAGCAGCGGGGTCATCTGACTGATTGCGTCGGGCATGGCGCGTTCCTTATTGCCGATATTTCTGCCGGTTATTACTGGCCGCAACAGTACATCAGTATTGAATAAATTGCAAGTAAACGTGCAGGTATCCAAATATATTTGCCGATAATGCTACCGGTGGCCGTAGCGTAAGATCCAAGAGTGTGGGGCACCATGACGTGCAGTGTTGGTGGCAATAAAGGGTACTACAATGCAACCGAAGAAGCGATGCCATTGAAGGCACCTATTTGGCATCCAACAATGCGGCATGTACGGAAGGTGGCGAAAACGGCTCTTTTAATGGCTCCATGATGGCACCAAAACATTGCCCATAGTGCTTTCCGTCATGCTGACCTTCTGTACTTGAAACGAAAAAGGCCCCCATTAGGGAGGCCAGAAATTTAGAGCTACAAAATTGCTCTGTTTCGCGTCGCTTTAGATTGCCACCAGTCAGCTTTCGCTGCCGTGGCCGACGGTCATGGACCACCGCGAGAAGTCACCTTCCCGATTCGCCCCCAGATTTTACAGCGTGGGACTGTTCGCCGCTGCTACCCTTTGCAACATGTGCCGGTCTGGATAGGACCTGAGCAGATTTACCATCAAGGTCGGCTCTACGGGCCACTCCGTGTGTCATCAAGACAAAGCGTCACGGTACGCTGATAATACGTAAAATTTAATCCACTTTATCAATCTCGTCAATCGATTTTTGCTTCTTTTTCTCGTGACGAGCTATTCTCCCTTCCAAACTTCGTATTTTTGCCTGGGCCTTGGTTAACTCCTTTTCTATCGCTTCCGCCTCTCGAAATTTCTTATCAGCAGCTGCCAGCAGTTTATCCGCCTCCTTCATCTTCTTATCGTATTCTTTCACAACTTTTGACGCATTTTCACTTTGTTGCAGCGATCTCGACCAAAGATTCTCGGCCTTTTCCATCCTCTTTTCCACGTATTGTTCTTTCAATTCCACATTTCTCGCCAGCTCTCTGGCATGATCAAACGCTTTATGAGCATTTTCAATGAACTCGCGGTCCGGAGTACCCTTATCATAACCATTGTCGTACCCTAAACGGTATCCAAACAGGGATCCGGAAATGACGCCAAAAATTATGCCCATAATGGCAATGGGCAATATCCCATCCCAGCCGACTTCTATGGATTCGATGACTCGAAAGCTCTCAATTTTTGAGCCCTTCAAAAATACAATAGCTGATCCTTCTCTCGGTAATAAGCCAGCCGTTTTTTTCAGTGGTACAAGGTTGACCACCCACACATCCGGCAACACCCACCAAGTCAGCCAGGTGAAAGCCGCAATCAGTAAGGCAGCTGCTCCTATTGCCAGAATCATCTTGTATTTCTTGATCATCTCAGATACGCCTCCGTAGTTTCCTTATCAAAATGCCCAACCTCCTGGGCTACCGTGCCTTTGGCGTCATCGTAGTTCATACCGTTTCTCTGCAACTCCTCCATCCGCTCCTGGGCGTATGAATGGCGCAGGCCGTGTGCTCCGGTGGAAAAGCTGAGCTCCCGTTGGCTCGCTGCCGAAAAGCTCTGACTCCAGGCCCTGCCGCCAGCCAGGTCATAGTGCTGCGTGTAGTTCACTCCCCGGTCGGTCACTTGCCTTGGCTCCGCAAGGCGCGTTGCCTCCAACCGCACCGCCAGTTCCCTGGACAGCAGGACCTCACGCACAAGACCACCTTTCCCCTCCACCGTGTAGCGCTCGCCGTCCCGACCGGCGAAACGGTCTGCACTCCATTCCCGATGTGTCGAGGCTGGCCGCTCATTCGCCGGCATGATCGTCAGCAACTCGTGCGCCCTTAAGCCCGCGCTGTGGGCGATCTGAGTAGCCAGGCAGTTTCGTTCCGACTGAGCGGAGGCGATTCGTTCCACCTGGGCGGCGGTGTAGCTCCGGGTGGAAAGGTGGGTCTCCCGCTCACTTTTCACGACTTCGAGCCTCACTCCCAGGTGCATCTGCATCGCCTGGCGGTCAAGATCGAGGGTCTTCTGTGAGACTGTTGCGGCCCGGTCGGCGAGATACTGTTGGGCGATCTCGACGGTCAGGCTGCGGAGATCGCCGAGCCGGTGCTCCTGCTGGTATTCGGCAACCCCCTTGAGGGCCTGCTCGTATCCCCGCGCTGTACCGACACTGTGGATCCTGCCGTCGTCCCGGTGGTCATGTCTTCCCTTGCCCAAGGCAACCTTTTGGGATATGGCATGCTCTGACTGCGCCTTTGCGGATCGGAAGCTCGGCATGGTTGTACCTCTTATCTGTCTGCCTCGGACAGCTCCGGCAGCTTCTTCAGGTAACGGTCGACGGAGCTGCGGTTGACCTTGCAACGGTGGCTCATCCGGAGCCACTCGGCAAGGTCGGCGCAAGAGGCGCCTGCCTGTTTCATCGCGACCAGTTCCGCGCGGTACTTGTCGAGGCGGCTCTTGCGGTAGAGCTTGCGCCGTGCCTCGGCGCGGCGGGTGCGGATGCGCTCTATCTCCGCATGCGGATCAAATGTCTCATCGCTCTTGCTCATGTGGCTGCCCTCCTTGTTCTGTCGCGTCGATCTTCGCAAATTGGCGCTAGTGCTCTCCCCGCGCTGTGTCTGTGCATGCTGACACAGCGCGGGGACTGAGGGGGCGGAACAAACACCGGCAAAATTTACTCATGCCGAACAGCTGCAATCGTCACCGGTGTCAATTATTCTGGCCCCCTCAGTTTCCGCTCCGTGCGCCAGCACGGATAACCAGGAACGCCTGCAAGTGCAGACGTTCCGCCGCCTGGTATTCCGCATCACGCCGGGACAGGCCGCCTTCATGTCCATGAAGGCGGCTACTGCCTTCATAGCGGCAGCTCCAACAGATCATCTTCCGTCAATACTATGGCCGCCGTTTCGGGGGATTTATCCGTAACAGCGTCACAAGCCGCACCGGCTGCGGGGTTACGTGTGACGGTTTGCGTGTCGTTACCGAAACGTGACGGGTTGTTCGTCACAGCTGCCGGATTATCGGTAACAGTCGGATTATCCGTCACAGCCAAAACCGCATGGTTATTGGCTTGTGACGTTGTTACGCTTATTTCGGGGGGAGGGGACAGGTAACGGGAAAATACCTCCCGGAACTGATCGAGGGTGTACCCTTTGGCGGTTTCTATCCCGAGGCGGATGGTATGGGAAAGAATGCCGTATTCCTTGAGACGCTTTGCCACTTGTCTGGGAGATATGGACTGGCCCCTGTTGAAAGTGGCCCAGGGCTTTTCCTCATCGGCGCACAACAGCCGGATCAGCTCTGCTGTGGTGATCCGGTCCCGATCATCGCCGAAGATCTCCTGGATGTCGGCAAGGAGTTCCGTCCCAACCGTCTGAGCCGCGCTCTCGCTGCCTGACAGTTTCAGCGCTGCCGTGGTGCCGAGCTGCAGCCATTCATTGCCGGCCGCCATGGCAATGGTCAGAAGCGGCTCCCAGTTGTCCTGCGCCCGGTCGTTCAGACTATGGGGCAGCGGTGGCCGGGTCTGTCTCACCTGGTCGCGATAATCCTCGGCAAAGCGCGCCAGTTTGGACCGCAAATCTGCAAACAGATTCGGTTCGGCATGGCGGATGCGGTCAACCTCTTCGTGGGGCAATTTGCGCCGCAATTCCAAAATGACGGCCCGATCCATCAGGGTGTCGGCAACATGGCCGATCCCGGCAAGGGCCTTTGCCCCCCAGGTGTTGAACTTGGTCGGGGTGAAACTGTCACCGACGGTGCGGATGACATAGGCGCTCTCCCTGGTGTGGCCGCTGTTCAGCAGTCCGCGCAGCTCCTCGTTATCCTTCATGAAGGCGTCGGCCTCGTCGATCAGGAGAGTGGGGCACCATGCGTCGATGGTGCGGTACAACGCCGCCGGGGAGATGCTGCTCGTGGTGATGGCCCGGGCCGACAACCGCCCCAGGAGAAAGAGGAGTTGCGACTTGCCGCACCGTTTTTCGGGGGCGGTGATGATCGCCAGGGGCGCGACCTGGACCACGTCGATGAACCAGGTCATGGCGGCCCACAGGGCGACCGTATGAGCGGTTTCCTTCTCGCACACGATGAACCGCCGGACCGTTGCGGCAATGTCGGTCAGCAGCTGCGCCGGGTCTATATCCTCCGGCCAGGGTTCCACCTCGACAAAGGGGAGGTCATCGGCAACGGTTCCCTTGCGGGCATCCTTGACGGCAGCATCCAGGGTCGCGGGCCGGACGCCGAGCGCCTTTGCTTCTTGCCTGCGTACCTGGTCGTATTGCAGGGGGGTGAGCTTTGACAATCTGTCAATTACGGCTTCAAGCGGGTAATCAGGATCTTCGGTTTCGGAGGGTGACGGGTTTTCTCCGGCAGGGACGGGCATGACTGCCGCCTCGATGCAGGCCTTGATCGCCTCCGGCCCTGCCAGCCGGGCCAGGTCATTGAAGTCGGTTTCTTTCTCTGTCCTGGTTGCAGGGAAACAGGGAACGGCAAGGAGGCCGGCAACGGCCAGTGCCGCTTCGGTGGCTTTCGTCAGGCCGGGATTTCCGTCGGTGGCATGATCGTCATCGGCGCACATGACGAGAATGGTGTCCGGATACTTCTGCCGCAGTGCCTCGGCAACCGGCTTCAGGTTGCCGGCAGTGAAGGCGCAGGCCACGGCATGGCCGGTGATCTCGTGGAGCGTGGCGCCGGTGGCATATCCTTCGGCAATCAAAATCCTGCCGTTCGCCTTGCCGATGGCGTGGTAACAGCCGGTTACGGCTGTGCCGCTCTTGAACCTCTTGGTTCCATCAGGCAGGATGAATTGCAGACCATGCATGGTCCCGGCGTTATCGCGGACAGGGACCAGTAGCGAGTTCCGCAACTGTTTGATGCCGTGGGGCTTGATCCCCTTCGCCATCAGGTAGGAGTGCTTTGCATCTACATCCCGGCCTTTCTCCCAGAGTGCCGAAGATCTCTCCCGGCATTCCTGCCGGATCGTCTGCTCTATGGCGGCGGCCTCCTCCTTTGCCTGTTTCACCCGGACCAGGAAGGCGGCCTGTTCTTCATGATTTCTGACGGAGTTGGCCTGCCAGGTCTCGGAAATGCCGGCGCGCCAGCAGCCGAATACACCGCCGGTGCCGTCATCGAAGAGTTTGCACCAGCCAGCCTTGTCTCTTTTCCGGTCGCTGGTGGCGAACCTGACCAATTTGCCCGGTACGATCTCCGAAAGAGGTGGGATGCCGCCGGTGGCCTGTCGGATTGCGTCGCGAAAACTCTCAATGTTCACGAGCCGCCCCTTATACCGATTGCTCATCAATCAATGCCCTTATATCGGAAACTTTCCACACGGTAATTCGTGGTCCCAGTTTTTTGGCGGGCTTCGGGTAACGGCCGGATTTGACCCCGGCCCACCAGGTGCTCTTGGATACCGGAATGATCGGGGGGATAGGGGGATCGGCCTTGGGGTCGCCGATAATGTTGGACAACCGGACAAAGCCGGTTTCCGGCAAGGAGTATTTGTGTGTGATAATTCCCATACGATCTGCCTCCATGTATTCTTTGTTCTTCTGGTGTGGTGATTGGAGATCCCAGGCCGTAAACAAAAATAGGCCACTACCCTTTTGTTAAGGGTAGTGGCCTATGCATTTGCTCTCCAATAAGATATTAACGATCTTATCTGATGGCACTCAGTTTCTGAAGTAGTATGCCAAGACGCATGCCGTGACCACTGTCATCGTGAAGCATGGGGATCCCAATAGGAATCCAATCTATGTAAGACCGTATGATACTATCTCGGACGAAAAGGTCAAGAATTATTTTTTAAATTATCCATAAATATCAATATGTTACATTCAGAAACATCGAGAAATACTCTGAAGCATGGCCTCGGTGAGACGAGGTCATTATTTGGATGCCCGGTCAGATAATTGTATGATTTTTGCCCCGCTCTTCAGCCCATCCAGGTAGTCGGCCCACTGCTGCATCATCTTCTTCCGCTCGGCCAGGTGTGACGTGCGGTTATAGGCGCGGCCCAGGGCATCTCGAACAGCATGCGCCAGTTGATGTTCAATGAAATCGGGACGTATCTGCAATACTTCGTCGATCAGGGTTCTTGCCACGGCCCGGAAACCGTGCCAGGTCATCTCCCCCTGAAATCCCATGCGATGAATGGCAGCTGTCAGGGCCGCCTCGCTCATGGGACGGAGATTAGAACGGGCTCCGGGGAAAACATAGGGACTTCTCCCGGTCAATGGCTGTATGGCCTTCAGTATCTCGATAGCTTGGCGACTGAGCGGTACGCAGTGAAAATCTCCCTTGCGCTTGATTTTTTCCCTTGTGGAGAGCTTCATCTTCTCGATGGGGATGTTCCACTCGGCCGTGTCAAAGTCGATTTCCGACCATTCAGCATGGCGAAGTTCACCCGGTCGGACAAAGACAAGCGGTGCAAGCTGCAGAGCACACTTGACGATGAATGAACCTTTGAAGTCGTCGATTGCTCGCAGCAGTGGAGCCAGTTCCTGCGGCTGAGTGAGCGCCGGGAAATGTCTTTCTATCGGCTCCCGTTTCATGATGTCGTTCGGCTTCAAGCCCTCCAGAGGGTTCCGACCTATGTACTCGGAAGCTACGCAGTAACGGAAAATCATGTTGAGGGCGACATACATCCGCCGGGCCGATTCCGGTGCGCGCTCCTCGATCCGGTGGAGCACCGGCTTTATGTCCGAAAGCTTGATCTCGCTGACAGGCATTGCGCCTAGCCAGGGAAAGATGTTCTTCTCCAGTCTCTCCATAGTGGTCTTTGCATGACTTTCAGCCCACCCCTCAACCTTTCCGGCGTGCCAGGCGCGCGCCACCACTTCAAGCGATTTTTCGTTACTGGAAATGATAGCAGCCTTCTGTGCCTTCTTTATCTCTCCGGGATCAACACCGTTGGCGAGAAGCTTTTTGGCGTCCTCGCGGCGTTGTCGTGCGTCGGCAAGGGAAACCTCGGGGTAAGCGCCTAACGCCATGGTCTTGCGCTTGTCACCCAATCGGTAGTCAAAGCGCCATAGCTTGCCGCTCGTTGGAGTCACGAGCAAGAAGAGCCCGAATCCATCCATCAGTTTGTATTCTTTGTCTTTGGGTTTGGCGTTTCGGACTTGGGTTTCAGAGAGAGGGGCAATCCGCTTTGGCATGGGCACTTCCTCCTTTTTGGAGTCATGCTGTTTTGGAGTTTGGAGTTATAGCTCCAAAGATAACTCCAAAACTAACGGATTTCAGCATACCAGATTGGACGACACAGGACAATAGATAACAAAAAAGCCCTGATTTCTCAGGGCTTTTCGGTCTTGTCCGGACGGTGCCGGACTTTATAATGGTGGCGGTGCAGGGACTTGAACCCCGGACATCACGGATATGAGCCGTGTGCTCTAACCAGCTGAGCTACGCCGCCAAGGCCTATGGTGATATAAAAAACCTCCTTGGCATAACCAAAGAGGTAGATATTATTTGGTTGCGGGGAGAACATCAGCCTTCTTCCTGCAGTCACCTCAGAGTCATAGGTATATATAGCATCCGTTTGAGATTGTCAAGAAAAATTGTGGAATGATGCAGGTCCCGACGACACGCCTGCCGTTATGCGGGAAAGCCTCCTTCCCTACCCCGGATTATTTTCCAGAATTTCCCGCAACGAGGCTCCCAGTTCCTTACAATTGTACGGCTTGCTGATGGCGCCGCAGAATCCGTATTGAGCGTAATGTGCCATTATAGGGTCACTTGAGTAACCGCTGGAAACAATCACCCTGGCTGCCGGGTCTATCTCGAGAAGTTTGGCAATAGCATCCTTCCCACCCACTCCTCCAGGTATCGTCAAATCCATTATGACGCCGGCGAATGGTGTTCCTGCTGCCGTTGCCTGCCTGTATAGTTCCACAGCCTCTATGCCGTCGCCACAGACAGTCGGTTCATAGCCGAGCATCTTGAGTGCGACTTCCATTGACTCGCGGATCATCTCCTCGTCATCCATGAACAGAATTTTGCCTTTTCCCGCCCGATGGTCATCAACCTTCTTTTCATTGACGGTCGGCGCCGTTGGTGATGCCGGGAGACGAATGATAAAAGTCGTTCCCACGCCAGTTTGTGAAACAACCCTTATTTCTCCGTTATGATTCTTGACTATTGAATAAACAGTGGCTAAACCAAGCCCGCTGCCGTGATGCTTGGTGGTAAAATAAGGGTCGAATATCCGCTGCAGATGTTCCTCAAGAATGCCGATTCCCGTATCCTTGATGGTAAGCTGAATTTTTCTCCCGTCGTCCGGGTTATCCCCATCGCTGAAAGTTTCTATATTTTCCGCCTGAATACTGATAACCCCTCCATCCGGCATGGCTTGATCAGCATTGATGACCAGATTGTTTATTACCTGGCTCATCTGTCCTGCATCGATCTCGGCCGGCCAAAGGTCGGCCGGGATAGCAAATTCGCAGCGAACGTTCGACCCCCTGAGGGCGAACGTTGCAGAATCAACGAGAATATGCTCGATGCCGGTCAGCCTCTTCACCGGCGCCCCTCCCTTGGAGAAGGTAAGTAACTGTTGCGTCAGGTCCCGTGCCCGTTCTGAAGCCTTCTGGGCTCGATCCAAAAGCAGGTAAGCATCATGATCCGGTGGAATTATCATCCTTGCCATAGAGACGTTTCCCAGGATGCCTGTCAGAAGATTGTTGAAATCATGAGCGATCCCTCCGGCCAGAATACCCAGAGAGTCCAGCTTGCGCGCCTTGAACAGCTCTTCCTCGATCTCCTTTTTTTCAGTCATGTCGCGGAGCACGAGGACAACCCCAATGATGGCGCCTTCCTGATCAAGGATGGGAGCGGCTGAGTCAGCAATCACACGTTCCGAACCGTCACGGGCAACGAGGATAGTGTGATTGGTAAGCTCCATTATCATGCCAGTCTTAAGCACCCGACCGACGGGATTATTCACGACAGCCCTGCTTTTTTCGTTTATCATGTGGAAGACTTCGCTGAGGATCTTCCCCTTCGCCTCTTCCTGGCTCCAGCCGCAAAGCTGCTCTGCCACCCTGTTAAGCATGACAATCCGCTCATCGGTATCGACTGTAATGACGCCGTCACCGATGGAACGCAGCGTTACCCCCAGTCGTTCCTTTTCTTTCTCCAGATCGTCCTTCGCCTTTTTCAGATCGGTAATATTCGTGATAATGCCGACCAGTGCCCTGAGATTACCGTCAGGACCTTCCAGCCGCCTGCCGGACAGGTAACCCCAGAAATCACCCCCGTCCTTGCGCACATAGTGTCGCTCGGTGCTTACATGATCAATTTCCCCGTCAATCAGTTTTCTCATACGAGCGCCACCGACCATCTTTTCCGACGGGTGCAGATAGTCCTGATAATGGGAGCCGATCAACTCTTCGTAGGTGCAGCCGAACATTTCCGCCATACGATGATTGGCGAATATAATCCGCCCCACCGGAGAAACCAGGAATATGGACGCCTGAGAGGTCTCAAAGATGACGCGGAGTTGTTCCTCGCTTTCCCGCAGCGTCTCTTCAGCACACTGATGCTCCGCAATTTCCTGTTCAAGCAGAATCGCCTGCTCGTGAAGTTCTGTCTCAATCCGCTTGCGATCGGTGACATCGAGCATAACCCCGACAAGTCCTTGCAAAGAACCATTATTCCCCCAAATCAACGACTTATAAAAGAGTACATCACGCAACAATCCATCGGCATATCTCACCTGTGCTTCATAAACTTGCGGGTCACGTTCACGCATTAATTTCATATCTGCATGATGATATATATCGGCAAGTTCTTTCGGTGCAATATCATAGACCGTAGAACCAATGATTTTCTCCCTGGGAATGCCGAGATATGAACTGAATGCCTTGTTGCAGTTCACATAGACACCATCCGCGTTTTTGTAGAATATAGGGTTGGGGATGGACTCGAGAATTGAACCGAGCAGGTTCTTATTCTCTATGAGTTCTATTTCCATTGCCTTGCGTTCGGATATATCCTCCGCCACCCCCAGATAGCCGATTACCCGGTCTTGTTCATCATGAATAATGGTGATTGTCAATTTAACGAGGAAAACATCGCCATCCTTGCGGACATAGAACCATTCACGAGTCTCGGCTCCGGTCTGTTTGACGTTTTCCACAAACACATCAAAACCTGAGACATTTCTGCCCAGGGCCCGGCTCATCTCTTCACCTCGGCCGCGTACTTCGGTTTCCAGATGGAAGAGGTCAATGGAAGCTACGCCGACCACTTCATCTGCCGTATAGCCCAACATACGTTCGGAACCGCGATTGAACATGGTTATCAGGCCAAGCGTATCAGTTGCAATGATTGAAATTTCCGTTGCCGCATTGAGCACAGCCTGCAATTGCCAATCGGATGCAGCACCCGAATTAAAGAGTTTCGACATGACTCACCTCGATATCATCGCAGTCTGACGCCGAGAATTGGCCTGAAACTGGCAATATCTTATCGTCACACCATTAAATTTACCCACTGCAGGAATTGCCATTCGATTATGCATCGGCATTGTGCCGAAAATTACCATAAATAAATCTTCTCTTGATTATCGAAAATGTTACAAATATGATATCTCTTATCGACATCTGCCGATGATACTTTAATGAGACGCGCTGATTTGAGCAGACATATCTTTAAATTTGGTGAATAGACGGGAGTACCAGTGGACGAACACCGAGAGAACAAGGCAATAAAAGGGACGGTTTTGATCATGGATGATGATGAAGATGTCTGCCTGCTGGTTGATTATGCGCTGAGGTATGCGGGCTTCAACGTGGAGAGTGCGCCAGATGGTCCTGCGGCAATCGACCTCTACCGAAATAGACTGGAAATGGGGCAACCATACATTGCCGTCATCCTTGATCTGAATATCCCCGGTAAAATCGGGGGCAAAGAAGTCATCGGCAGCCTCCACGAACTGAACCCGGAGATAATAGCTTTTGTTTCAAGCGGTTATCCCGATGACCCATGCATGGTCAACTTCAAGGACTATGGCTTTTCCGGCGCCATTCCCAAACCCATCATGTATGAAGATATCCTCGATTCATTTATGCATGTGATTGAAAAGAGAGGAACAGAATTATGAACAAGTGGGGTTGTCGGATCGGGCTGATATCAGCAGGTTTTTTTGCCCTGTCGCTTTCTTTCGAGATGCACGCATCCTGGGCCGTCGAAAGAGAAGAACTGGGGCAGGTACTGAAAATCATGCCTCCCAACGGCCCTGCTGAGCAATACGGCAATGTAGTCATGCGCCGCAGCAGTAAAAAATCGGGTATGCCACCGGTCGTATTCCCCCACTGGAGCCACCGTGGCCGCTATACGTGCCGCGTCTGTCACAGTGAGCTGGAGTTTGCCATGCGCTCGGGTGGAAGCGGGATTACCAGGGGGAAATATCTGGCAGGAAAATTCTGCGGCGCCTGCCACAACGGAACAACGGCGTTCAGCGTCAGAGATGAAGAACCGAGGCAGTGCGACCGTTGCCATATGAAAGATACGGCCGCCCTGAACAAGCGGTTCCGAAGTTTTGCCGCCGGCCTACCGGCCACATCATTCGGCAACAGAATCGACTGGGGAGCAGCGCTGGCCGAAGGTTTGATTGCTCCGCAGAAAACGTTATCGGGAGGGACGTTGTTGATCAAAACACCGGAAGCTTTACAGAAGCCGCTCGATCTCGGGACAAGCGCGCCCCGCAGCTCCGTTGCATTTTCCCACGGTGAGCACCTGTCTGAAATGGACTGCAGCATCTGCCACCCTGATATCTTCAATATCAAGAAAAAGGGAACCAGGCTTTTCTCAATGGAAATCAATATCTATGGACAGTTTTGCGGCGTCTGTCACATGCGGGTAGCTTTCCCCATGAACGATTGCCGCAGATGCCATATGGGCATGGGCAAAAACAGTTCCGGATATTAAAATGAAAACCCGTCTTAGGGGAGCCTGTCAGGTCACGTAAGACGGGTCTGCATTGTTCCATTACTTCTGCTACTTGATTGAATATGAAACCAACTCCATGTCGCCGTTTTTGACCAGTCCTACCCCGGCAGCATACCAGCTATAGGCGGGTAAAGATGCAACGGAGCCGACAATGTTAGTTTCCTGTATCTTAATGGCGTTAAAAGAGCCGGCAGCAACTTGTACCGTTTCCGTGCCGACAACGGTCAACGTAGTCGTCTTGCCGACCGGGGTTCCACCACCGTCTATTCCGACTAGAAGTGTATAATTAGACGTTTCAACATTACCAACCGTAGTATTGGATGGGAATACAAGGAGCCCGATAGAACTGACATCATATTTTGATGTAAATTCCACCTGGTTTGCATTGATAACGCCGCTTACTGTTTCGAGCGTTAAGACTATCGAGTTGTTTGATATGGTATAAGTGCTGTATTTAGGTGGTTCACTGCCGACATTGGTTCTGACTCTGCCATCATTTGTTACCAGTTTAGTGACAGCAGCTTGGTCTGCCTTGCGGTAGGTCCAGGTACTGCCGGCCGTTAACGGGAAGTAACTGCCTTTCTCTCCGGCAGAAACAGTGACATTGCCGCCGGTGTTGTCATTCGTGCTACCGCCGGTAATACCGGGAGTGCCGCCACCACTACCGCAGGCAGAAATAAAGAGGGTGAGCAGCACCAATAGAACCAATTTTGTACGCATGATTTCCTCCTGACAGCGCGCGATTTAATTACATGTTTATTATTAAGCAATACTCAGACCAAAGAGGGACCGGCAACACTCAGCACCCCTTGGTCAAGGCATTTTACTCGTCATATTGAATGGTTACTCATTGCATGAGGCGTAACCTTCCAGCTCTTGCCGGGTGAACCGTTACGCCAAATAGCCAGTAGATAGATGATCTTGTGTTCAATGGAGGGATTATGAAAAAACGGATATTGACAGTATCGGCCATGATAATGATGGCAGGTTGCGGGGATTTTGAATGGTTCCCGGAAGAAAAACCAGCAACAACCATTACGGCATCAACACCCACCCCCGATTCCTCGACCTTCACAAATCAATGCGGGGTGCAGACAAGTACGCAAATAACCTCCAACGCCGTAACGGTATCGGGAATCACCGGACCGACATCGATAAGTGTTTCCAACAACAATGACAGTCAGTACTCTATCAATGACGGACCCTTTACCAGCTCTGCGGGCAATGTCAGCAACGGCCAGTCGGTCAGGATCCGCCACATCTCGGCAGCCGACACCAGCACGGAAAACTCCATCGTCACAACCACACTGACCATAGGCGGTGGAAACAGCACCTTCAAAACCGACACCACTCCCTGTCCTTAGTCTCTTACGACTTGAGTCGTTACAATATGTGAGCAAAACTGAACTGCAATAGCACACGGATTTAACGGATTGTACGGATTTACACGGATTTTTTTGGCAAGATTTTTTTATATCGGTTTTATCCGTGATAATCCGTCAAAATCAGATTTTATCCGTGTGAAAATGTCTTTTGCTTTTCCTGTTTGGTTCCGGCTTCGCCGGCTTAGGAACGACCACGTTTTAACCAATTGTCGACCTCCTTTAGAAGTTTCCGCCCCGTTCAAATCCGCATCTCCATAAAAAACCCCGCCTCTTGCGAGGCGGGGCATGATGAAACATCACAGGGCATTGCTGAACACGTTATCTTGCGGTGTACATCCCACCGGAAGATCTCGTGAGATACCCTTTGAGCTGGCTGATGCTGGCCGGATTTCCATCAGGAGCAGCAGTCCGGGCCGTTGAGTAGTTCGTGAAGTTGAGGATCTGGTTCACGTCAGCATTGGCAGCCGGTCTGTAGACCGAGCCGTTTTGCAGATACTGGACCGAGTCGAAGATCAACGCCCGCGTGAAGGCACGGTTGTGAACATGGGCGCCCTTCTCAGCCTTGAGGAGCTTGTAGTTCATTGCTGCGCCCATGTTCTGCGCGCCAGTGCCGGCAGCAGGACCAACGCCGCCGCCAAGGGTCCAGTTCTTGAGCGTACCACCGATCATGTTCTGGAAGTAGGGGTAGTTGTCGGTGTAGATCATGTTGTTCTGCCTCAGGGTCCAGTCGAAGAAGTCCATGGCCCTGTCGAAGATCTTCTTCTCGCCTTCGATGAGTTCTTCGATCGGTTCACTGGTATGGCAGCCATAGCAACCGCCGAGTGTGGTGGTGTTGGTGCCGTTCGTGGATTTCGCAGTTTCAGCAGCCCCGAAGGTATGGGTGTTTGCAGGACCCATGTGACAAGAGACACACTGCCCCTTGTTACCGGAATCAACAATCCTGCCGGGATTTTTGTCGCTCTTGGCGGTGGAGAAGTTGCCCATGCCAAGCTTGCCATGCGACCAGTTTGCATTCCTGCCGACCTGGACAGTGCCGTCGGCTTTAACGGCGCCGTACGTTTGATACCGTAGCTTGCCGGTGTTGGAGGTGTACCACTGGAAGCCGCCCTTGCCGTAGAACACTGCTGCTGCGCCGAGGTAGTGGGGGTTCTTGAAGCTGGCGTTGGCGAAGTCGGCTACGCCGTTGGCAAGGGACGTTCCGTTTTCGCGGCTGGCGTGGCAGGTAATACAGATGTTGGACTCACCGACATCTTCGTACTGTACGTAGTTGACGCTGGCAGTTGGAGCGGCGCCGTAATCACCACCGTACACCGCATTGTAACCGCCGGCGATGGTCCTGACGCTGGTCTTCCAGGCGGTACTGCTGTGGCAGGCGTCGCAGCCAAGCACCTGTTTCGTGGTATCGCCGGCACCGAAGGAAGCGCTGACACCGGCGGCGAAGTTGTTGGTTACGCCCTTCACGAAGCCGGCGGTGGTGTGACAAACAACGCAGCCTCCGGACCTTGTCTTGAAGTCGTAATCGGTCCAGGCAAGCCCGTTGATGTCACCATGGGCTGATTCGGCATAGTTCTCCAGGATGCTTGCCGTAGACATTGAAGAGTACAATGCTTTATCGGCCCTGACTGCGCTGTAATTAGGCGAATCGGTACCATGACCGTAGCCGTGGCAGTAGTTGCACTGCGTGCCGGGTGTTACGAACTGGGCCTGGGTAAAGGTCTGTCCCGGGACCAGAGCACCGGTGGTGTTGAAGTGCGGCGCCTGCTCGACGCCTGGAACAGCTTCACCTGAGAGTGTACTTCCGGTGCCGAAGTGACAGCCCATGCAGCCGGGGTTGTTCAACTGGGCCAAGGCCTGGCTGGCCGTTTGCGAGGTAATGACCGTCGGGTTGTAGTACTGCGACGTCGGGGAATTGGCCATGGCCAGAACAGTGTTGGCCGAGGAGTTGTTTGTGACGTTGTCGTCAAGCCAGTCGATGGAGTCGAAGATGAGTCGCCTGGAGTATGCCGGGTTGTGGACGTAGGCGGCCTTGTCGGCGGTTTTGAAGAGGTACCAGTTGAACCAGGCGCCTATGTTTTTCTCGGCTATGGCGTTGTCTTTGGTGCCACGGCTCATGTCAAAGGCCTTGCGCTCAGGAAGAACGTTAACGCCATCCAGCGTGAACCCTTTTTTGACGAGCAGGTTGCCAAGGGCCGCAACTGCTGCATTGAATTCATCCTTCTTCGCCTGGATGTCCTGGTAGGTGAAGTCAGACGGGTGGCATTTCACACAGGCAGTGCTGACGATGCCGTTGATCTGACCGGTGATCGCATCTGCCGTTACAGATTCCAGAGAGTGCGTTTTAGTTGATGTCATGTGGCAGCCGGAGCAGTTACCCGAGGTAACGCCGGTATTGTTGTAGCCTGTCCCTGTTCCGTAGTTGCCGATGCGGATGTGACGCATGCGGTCCTGGTAGCCCTGTGCGGAGGTGAACTCGTATCCGCCCTTGCCGTCGACGATTGCGGCCGGCTGTGCTTCATGCGGATACATGCTCGTTCCCACGGAGTACTGTTTGAAGGCCCCCTGGGCAAACAAGGCCTTGATGCCGGTACCGGCAGCGCGCTGGCTGTGACAGGGGATACAGATGTTGGAGTTCTTGTTGTCGGTGAACTCAAGGTTTGCAACCATTTTTGCCGGAGCAATCGCGGCATTGCTGTAGCCGTAGAAAGACTTGACTTTGGTGAAGCCGGCCGGCAGCGGCCGAACCGCCCCTTTAAAGCTTGTGTGGCAGCCGCTGCAGACAAGCGGTGCGCTGGCTTTATCCAGGGTCTTGGCGACGGGATCAAGATAGACCTTGTTGATGTTGCTGAAGCCGGAATCCCAGTACTGCGCAAAACCGCGGGCAGAGTGACAGCGGATGCAGTTGGTCTTCTGGGGTGAAACCTGATAGTTGACGCCGTCACTCCCCTGGCCGTTCCAGTTGTGGCTGGCATTGCTGACGAACGCTGCGGCATCAAGTTTGCCGTGGCCGCCTTCGGCCCAGCCGGCGTTGATGCTGTTGTTGTGGTAATGGCAGTCGGCGCAGGTGGCGCCACCGGAGGTAATGTAGGAGGCCGTGGGGAAATACCCGCCGGCATCGGCGGTGCCGGTCTGGAAGTGCGGCGCTTTACCGCTCTGGTCGGCATTGTAGATACCGTAAGGCGAGTCGGGAGTATGGCAACTCTGGCAGCCGGTTGCGGCGACCGGGGTAAGAGACGAATATGCCCCGAAGGTAGCCTCGGTCGAATGCGGGTTGTGGCAGGCGACGCAGGCGTCCTTGTCCATACCCTCAAGTTTTGCATTGGCGCCGGTGAAGTGTGTGGATTTCTCGAAAGCGGTTACAGACCAGCCGTGTTTACCACCTGCATGACAGGTGTAGCACGTGGATTGTGCAGTCGCTGCAAGGCCGTGTTCATCGTGGCAGGCAATACATGCATTCCCGCCGGGACGTGAGTATACTACCTGGGTGACAGGGTCGGTATAAGTTATGTAGGTAGTGGATTTCCCGTTGGAGACATATTCTGCGGGGCCGGGCACAGGACCCATGCCTGGCCTGAAGTGGCAACGGTAGGCGCAGGTTACCGTGCTGCCGTTTTCTGCTGTCGTGTAACTGTCGTTGGCGTTGAGATACGCACTTGAGTATGTGCCGTGTGACACGACTTTTCCGCCGGTAACGGTCGTGTTAAGTTGGTTCGCGAATTCCGGACCATACTCTAAGCTGTTCTGCCAGTGCTTGCTGCCGAAGAATTCATTCGGCACTTTGCCGTGCCTGCTTCCGGTATGGCAGGTTAAGCAGGTGGTCTCGTAAGTCGCCGAGAGTTTGTGCGGGTCATGGCAGGCAATGCAGCCATCTCCGCCGGGACGTACCTTTACCTTGGTGACAGGGTCAACGTTATTCGTGTCCCTCTTGCTGGGGTCAGGGCCCATTCCCGGCTTGAAGTGGCACCTGTAGTAGCAGGTCATTTGCGTGCCGTTTTCCAGTGTCGTGTAGGTTTCGTTGGCGTTGGCCTCACCTGCCACCGCGCCACCGGTAAATTCCGGGCCGTACTCAAGATGGTTGTTCCAGTGGGCACTGGCTTGAAATTTAGTCGTTTCAGCGGAAGAAGGGGTGTGACAGCTCAAACATGTGTTGTAGTTGGACGTCTTTGTAGTTACGGTACCGGGGTGGGCTGTTGTTTGAGCTCCGTTATGGCATTCCGTACAGGTGAGAGCCGATTGGTGCGTTGAGGCTATGTAATCGCTAATCATCTGGGCACCTGCTGTGGTGCTGGAGTGACAACCAGCGCATTGGTTGGAGGCGGCCGCCGCTGAGTCAAAAGCATTGATCTTGACGGTATCACCGGCAGAGTTGCCCGTGGTGTCAGTCGCCGTCAGCTTAAGAACATACATCCCCGCCACATCGGGAGTAAAAGTGGCGTTTGCCGAGGCGGGGTTGACGATGCCGGCCGTCGAGCCTACAGGCCGGGACTCGACAGTCCATGCAAAGGATGCGATGCTCCCGGCCGGTGATGTGGCGTTGCCGCTGAGAGATGTCTGCTTCCCGGTAATGACACTCTGGTCCACCCCGGCTTCGGCGGTCACACCCTTGAATATCGCAGTGATGGCGTGGTCAGCCGTGACGTTGGTGACTGTGTAGGTCATGCCGGCGGGATCGGTGATCGGGACGTCCGCTCCATTATCCTTCAGCTGAAGGATCGTGTTGCCGATGTTGGGCTTGATGGTGAACGTCTTGGTCTTGCCGTACCCAACCGTCGTGCCGGTGGGGCTGGTGATCGAACCGCCATTTGATTGAACAGCCGTCACCTGGAAGGTCTGCGCGGCAAAGTAGGCAGTGAGCGTCTGCATCGTCGACCTGTAGGAAACGTTTACCGTGGTCACCTTTCCCTGGTCGACATTGTTCAGGAGAACCTTCGAAACTGCATTTCCCGTAACGGGCGTAATGGTAAAGGTCTTGACCGTGTTGGTGGTAAAGTTGGCGTATCCGCTTGGGGATACGCTGCCCATGGACGGCTGGGCGGATGTCGCCTTGACCGTCCACGTTGTCGCCGCATTGACGATTGCCGGCAAGGCAAACGACAGTGTCAGCAGGTATATGAGTCTTCTTAACATAGGGATCTCCTCGCATAATAATGTTAAAGGTTTTCATGATGATGAAATACAATCCTAATAACAACCAGGAGAGACGTTTTTAACAACTAGCCGGTCCGTTACTTGTTGTGGCAGGTAACGCACAGTTGCGAGCCGTTCTGCGGAGCGTACACGAAGTAGTTCACCGAGGATTCCGTGCGGCCGCCGGGTGCCGATGCGTCGACGACCGTACTTGCCACGTTGTCCTTGTTGTGCACGTCATGGCAGCTGGCGCAGGTCATGGTCGTGCCCAGGTGCAATACGTCCTTGATCTGGACATTATTGGGATTACCTGCGAACGGAGTGCTTTCCTCATTGATCCCTTGATTCAGTTTGCCGCCTGCATTTTTATCCGCGGTTTTGGCGTCTATATAATTGAACCCGATCGGATGGTCGCTGATCAGGCTGTCGCCGGCGCCTACTGCGCCATGTTCGGAATCTTTTATGGAGAAGATGTCGCCGGTAAGTTGTGATGTGCCGGAACCGGTTTCGTTTGCGTTGGTGTAATGGGTATCTATGGCGACGACGCCGTCATGACAGCTCATGCAGAGCCGGGAAGGCCCGATGAGGGGGTCGCCGATGGACGCTTGCAGGGTGTCGCTCGCATAAGGGGCATAGTTCTTCTTGGTCAGTTCGTGTGACCAGAGCGGCAGGTAGTCGGCATTGTTTGCAGCCGGATCATAGGCATGGTGAGGCGTATGGCAGAATGCGCAAACACGCTCCTGCACATCACCTTGAACGGTAAGACCTTCGGTATTCTGTTTTGCGTATGCGTTGATGTCATGTCTCGATCCCGTGATACCTCCGCCAGGGGCGGTCCAGGCCAAAGCAGTTGCCGTACCGGCAGCTATAATGGCGGCAAGAGTAAATGCAGCTAAAAAGTTCTTCTTCATGATGTGATCTCCTTTTCAAAAGCAATTGAAATGACTTCACTCTGTTTTGTTTCCCGGCTTTCGATTGATATTGTTCTCTCTCAACCTTACGAACTACCCATTCCTGCACTGTTTTCATTCCTGAAGGGAAAAACGTTCGGTCACCTCCTTTCACCCCCTGGTTGCACGGAAAAGTTCGTTTGAGTAATGGGCCGCACGACGCTTTAATTATTTATATTTAATAAAGCATTACTGATGCCACCATTTACACACGGTTGTATGTTTGGTTCCTGTTATTTGTGTGCCCTTGCGCAAGTTGTCTGTATGACCGCATCTATAAGGGCATGGGAGCCAAGGGCAAATGTCGGAGCCGCTTTCGCAGTAGGATGTACCGACCCGATAACAGCCGATTGCTCCGGCACAAACGTTACTTAAAAGTAACATCTCGGTGTTATAACGTATCCGCTTGCAGGCGTCGGAGTTTGCACCGAGGGCGATGGCACCATGCTTTCAGCGCTTGACGCCTTTCGACCTTTGCCTTATTCCATGGGCGTATACGGCCAGAGGAAGAAGCTTTTTATGTTTGACGAGCACCTCCTCCAGCGAACCTGCATCATTGATGATGATGTCGTTTGCACCCAGTGCGGTTTCGGCGCTATGTCGGCCGTTCGGGCAGCTGTATACCATTATGGGGTAATCATTCCCGTGGATATTGATGAATGATTTGTGCACCAGTATTTTATTTGTCATGACGCCTCCACCCTGCCACTTCCTGTCGACAGGCATTAATTTCATCATTCAAGGCTGTAGTTCTGACCTTATGAAATTAAAGAGAGAGGAGCAGTATTAATGCCAAATAATTAGTTATTATTTATTTGAAGAGGGTGGCGAAGAATTCACCGAACTGATAAACAGGAGAAAGGAGGGAGTTACCCGGGAAGGCATTACCAAGAAAGTAGCGGAAACACAATTTCAAACCGCCCGGATACGTTTCAACCGTTCCCACAGAACCTTTCGGGAAAGGCCCAGGATACTCGCTGAACGGGTTTTATGGCCGCCGACACTATGGAGGACTTTTTCAATGTACTTATTCTCGAAATCTGCAACCGCTTCCTTCAAGGGTTTGCCGACGGCAAACGATTCGAAAAGCCTGGCGGCCAAGTCGGGATTCTGCATCGAAACCGACAGGTGGCGCGGTTTGATGATTTCTCCGGGATAGAGAATGGACATGTGTTCGACGATGTTTTGCAATTCCCTGACATTTCCCGGAAAACCGTAGTTACAAAGTGTTTCCAGGGTCTCGGGAGTAAAATGAGGCTTCGGGCGGGGATTTTTTTCCTGAAACCGCTTCTGGAAATAGGCGATCAAAAGTGGAATATCTTCCCGTCTTTCCCTTAATGGCGGAATTGTTATCGGCACAACGTTTATGCGGAAAAAAAGGTCTTCGCGAAATGCCCGTGTACCGGCCAGAGCCTTGAGATCCCTGTTGGTTGCGGCTACAAGGCGGAAATCCACGTCATACTCCATGCTGCCGCCGACCCTGTGGATGGCCTTCTCCCCCAGCGCCCGCAGGAATTTCCCTTGGAGGAAAAGCGGCAATTCTGCGATTTCATCGAGAAACAAGGTCCCTTTATCCGCCGCTTCCAGGTATCCGCATCGGCTTTTATCCGCGCCGGTGTATGCCCCGCGTTCGACGCCGAACAGCTCGCTTTCGAACAGGGTCTCCGGTATGGCTGCGCAATTCACCTTGATGCATGGATGTTTGCTCCTGCGGCTTTTTGCGTGAATAATTTCCGCAAGTAAATCCTTGCCGGTGCCGCTCTCTCCCAGCAGCAGCACCGTGGCATCTGTAGCAGCCACCATTGCGGCCGTCTGCAAAATATCTTTCATAACCGGACTGCGGGTTATGCATTCACAACTCAACCCAGCGGCTTCGTCCCGGGAATCGATCTCTTTTTCCACTTGCCTGAATTCCATCACACTCTGCAGTTTCTGGAACAGAGTTTCCATGGTGAACGGCTTGGTTAAAAAATCGAAGGCCCCCATTTTCATGGCCTTGACCGCCTTCTCTATCGTTCCGTTGCCGGTCATGACCAGGGCCCGGCAATAGGGGGTTTTGCCGAGAACCTCGCCCATGATATCCAGACCATCGGCATCCGGCAGACCGAGATCTTCCAGCAGGAGATCAAAGCTGTCTTCTGTCAGCGCCTGCAGGGCATCGGCACCGCTTTGTGCCAGTCTTACCTGATAGCCGGAGCTTTCCAGCGCTCGCTTGAGGGGCTCGCCCAAAAGCGGCTCGTCATCCACTACAAGTATTTTAATCCTGCTCATTATGCCCCTCCCCATTGATGGGTATCATAACGGTAAAAACGGTTTCACCACGGCGGCTGTCGAGCAGTATGGCGCCATGATGCATATCCACGATGGTTTTGCATATGGCCAACCCAATCCCGCTCCCCTTGCCGGACGGCTTGGTGGTGTAGAAGATCTCGAAGATTTTTTCCCGTGCCTCATCGGGCACCCCTTCTCCTTCGTCCTTAACGGAAAAACAGTAATGGTCGCCGCACAGGAATGTGGAAAACTCGATGGTTCCCTGTGGCGGCGAAGCATCCGCGGCATTTATCAATATGTCCAGGACAACCTGATGGAGCTTTCCCTTATCCATCAGGATAACCATGGGGGGAACGCACATATCCGCTGCTTTCAGCGAAAGAGAATGTTTCTTCAATGCCATTCCGCCGAAAGAGGCTGCCTCATGAAAGAACAGGTCGCTTCGCACCGGTTGCAAGGCCAGATTGCCGGCATGGCTGAAGTCCGACAACTGCTTGACGATATTCTGTATCCTGAAAAATCCCTGTTTCAGGGTGTCGATGTCGGCCTGCATTTTTTCCGAAGCGCTTAGTCCGAGATTATAAAGACAGCTCGAAATGGCTGCCAGCGGGTTGTTCACTTCATGGGCAACCCCGGCAACGAGCTTGCCGGTTAATGCAAGTTTCTCGTTTTGCACCATCGAAAGAACAGCACGCTGACGCTCGGCTTCGCTCTGTTTCAAGCGGTCGATCATGGCGCTGAAACTCCTTTGCAACAGGCCGATTTCATCGCGTCTTTGCCCCGGTAGCGAAGCATCCAGCGTTTCGTGCGTAACGTCGGCCATAGCTATGGAAAGTTGCCTTAAGGGACGTGTCATGGTCAAACCGATTATGTAGAAAATAGTCGTACCCGTAAGAAAGATCAGGGCGGAAAAGCTCCATATCGTTCGCTTCATTGAAGCGAGCATTGATTCAAGCGGCGCAAGAGAAAATCCGACACGGAGCGCCCCCCAACTTTTCCCGTGGATGTTCAGCGGCATAGCCATGTGAAGAACGGAGTTGCCATCCCCCTCGCCATGAACCTTCATGATGCGATATTTGTTGTCTGAAAGTGCTGCAAGGGTAAAAGGATCGTTATACACCTTGCCGTATTCCATCGGACGATTGTGGGCAATAACCTTGCCGTGCTGGTCTGTTATAAAGGCATAAACCGTCATGTATTCCCGATTCTCTACGATTTCCTCGAGAAGATTGTCGAGGAAATCGCGTGCTTCATGTGACCCCAGTTCTTCGTTGATGATGGCGTTGATTATGGGAACCTTCATGGATGTCAAAAGCAATTTTCCGTCACTTTCCAGCTTCCCGGACAGATTTCTCTCTTCGACATGCAAGAACCATCGTCCCACCGTAAAAGACGAGATCGCCACGATTACGGCAGCCGTCAATACGAATTTTGTCTTCAGACTGAATACGAGCCTGGTTCTCATCAGTGACAGCCTTTGCCGCAACTGGAAGGAATGGTTTTGAACATTCGCGACACCTGCCGGTAGTCTGATAATTTGGCCGTGGTGAAGCCGTATTTAAACGTGTCGTCCCAGTTGCTCATGAGTTTTTCATGGGAAGGATTGGTCCTGTCCAGCATGAGAAGGGCGTCCGTAACTGCCTTGACAAGCTGCTTCGGCGCGTCGCCCCTCACCACGATCGGGGCCGTCGGTATGGGATCGGAATATGCCAACACGCGCAGCCCTTCTTTTCGGTACTTTTCTGCCGTTATGTCATTTACCGCGCCGGCGTCGTACTCTCCTCTGAGCACGGCCCTGGCCACTTCATCATGATTTCTGAGGTTGGTGAACGAGCCGAGTTCCTGCATATAGACCCTCTTGCTCAACAGCAGATAGCGCGGGAAAAGGTTGCCGGAAGTGGAGTGAAGGTTGCCGAACGCCACTTTTTTGCCTTTGAGGTCTTGTAAGGAATTGAGCGGAGAGGTGCGAGGGACAACGATCGCGCTCCGGTACGAAGGACGGCCGTCTTCCCTCAGCGGCATGAGAATGGGGACCGCGCCGAAGCGGAGCCGCGCCTCCACAAAGGCGATATCGCCGAGGAAGCCGAGCTGGGTCGTGCCGTATTTGAGAAATCTCAGGGTTTCAAGGTAGTCGCGGCTGATCTTGAGTTCAAAGCGGTAGGGAGTGTTTTGCGTCAGGTAGTCCATGAGCGGCTGGTAACGCTTGTACATGCTGAGGGGATTGTAACGGAGGTTGACGCCGAAACGGACCACCGGTTTCTCCGTTGTCTTGGAACGCGCGGTAAAGAGCGGCGCAACGAGTAGCGCCAGGAATACCACTGAAAACAACTGCTTCCTTTTCATGTCGGAACTCCCTGGTGACGGTATTCCACGCCGGCATGGGCCGGGAACTAATAACCTTAAAAGTATTTGCCACAGAGTCACAGAGACACAGAGATTTATTAATTCAATAAATACAGCGAGTTTTTACATTTCACCTGTTTGGTGATCGCCTTTTATCGGTTTTTCTCTGTGATATCCTCCGTGTCTCTGTGACTCTGTGGCGGAAGTACCGTTTTAAGGATAACTCCTCGGGTTGGTGGAATGACAACCGACTGAACAGCTTCCTGCACCATAGACCGCAGCGGGTCCTGCATAGCGTGTATCAAAGTTGATCAGGTGAAGATTAGCCGCAACGCCGTGGGGATCGTGGCAAGCGGAACAAGGCGCTTCTTTTCCCGTATGATCAAGCACATGCGCTTTATGCAGGGCAACCGATGGAGCGTTTGGCGGCCTCATGGGGTTCAGCAGATAGTCCGGGTCGTGGCAGCGGAAGCAGAGCGGATAGGTTTTGTCGGCAGACGGATAGGTCTCGCTGTTTTTTTCTTTCAGCATGTGAGGCTCGTCTGCGCCCATGGGGCTGTGACAATCGCAGCAGTAAATCATGGTCATCCTGGTCTGATACTGCAACAGGAGGCTTTTCCCAGTCCCTTGGCGGCTTCCTGTTACCGGGTGGTAGGACATATTGCTTGCCGCAAAACGAAGGCTTTCGTCCAGCACATCGGATTGCCGCAAAGGACGTTCTATGAATTTTTTGAAGACGGCGTTCGTATATGCATGGCACTTGAAACAAATCTGGAACTCGGCTGTAGCCGGTGCGACTTCGCTTTTGCCGGATTCGTCGACGCCTCTCACCCCTCTCAATGCACCGTTAATTGCCGGCGGAGTTGCAGCAGGAGCGACCAGTGGGGTGCCGGATCCGAATGGAACGCCCTGATAGCCCGCCTGATGAGGATTGTGGCAGTCCACACATTCCACATGCTTGACCTTGGCCGGCAGCGGTTCGTTCTGCACGTGCCCCCCCTCCCCTGCCGACGGCACACTGTGGGTGTAAGCTTTATTGAACAGCGATCTGATATCCCCGTCAGTGTTTGCGCCGTTATGGCAGGTGCCGCTGCCATCGCGGTGAAAGCAGTTTTCGCCGGGAACGGCGCTCTTCAGCAAATGGACTGCTCCGGGAGCGCTGTGCGGAAAATGGCAGGTGATGCATCCCGATTTCGAGACGTTGGCGCCGTTGGTGGAATCTCTTACCCCTCCCGTCTGGTGGGTGCTGTCAGGGAGGTTCCACCCCGACTTCCTGTGACAGGCGGTACAGAGCGGAGTGCCGGGATTTTCCCGGGGGATGTTGTTTATGACGGTGAAGTTATCGTTCAGGTTATTGTGCGGGTCATGGCAGGAGGTGCATTCGAGGTAGATGCCCTCCGACAGCCTGATCCCCTTGGCTGCCAACAACTGCGGGTTTTCCAGCTCGGCATCTGCCTCATAGGTATAAGGGAACGAGATGGGATGATCGTCCGACAGGTCCCACCCCAGGTTGGTTATTTTAGCGGGATCGGTGTCGACAGCATCCTTCACCATCTTCGGCATACCGTTGTCCAGATTGTAGGTACCGGTTAATGCGCCGAGAGCCACGGTTCCGTCATGGCAGCTCAGGCATAGCCGCGATGCCCCTTTTGGTTGACCGGGCTTTGCCTTGAGGGTTGTCGACCCATACGGAATATAGGTGGTAATTGTCGAAATCTGACGGCTCCATAATGGGCCGACGGCATTGGCATGGTGGGGTGCATGACAGAAGATGCAGATCTTTTCTTCCTTTGTCGACTGGTACAACGGGGTGTGCCCTTTATCAGGCGCCCCTTTTCCGCTCGTGGAGAGATTATGCGGGGTATCGGCAACGTTGGAGCCCCGGTTGGATGCGTGGGCTTGCTCCATGGTCAGAAGAGCAAAGGCACAGAGAATCAAAAATGCGAGCAGTGGCCGTATTTGCCTCTTCATTTCTTAGCGCCTCTCACCATTGCGTCACCCAGTTTCAGGAACCGGAACACTTGGACCCGGCGGTTATAGGTATCTGCAACATAGATATAATCTTTCCCATCTATGTAAATGCCTGACGGCATCCAGAATTGTCCTTCCTGCCCCCCGTTGCTCCCGAAATCGAGGAGAACCCGGCCTGTTCCGTCAAAAATCTGCACTGCGTCGAATAACGCGTCGCAGACATAAATATGACCTTCGCTATCAGCGGCAACCCCCTTTGGTTTGGCAAAACTTCCGGAGGAATCGCCGGCTCTGCCGAACACATCCAGCAGCTGTCCATCAGGAGAAAATCTCTGAATTCTGAAATTCAACGAATCCGTTACCAGCAAGCTCCCCTGGGCATCCACAAACAGGTCGGTAGGATAATTGAACTGACCCGGCGCATCCCCCCTGGCGCCTATCCTCATTCGCTCCATACCGTCGAGGCCGAAGGCGATTACCTGGTGTGCCGTGGTATCGGCCACATAGATCAGCTTATTGCGCCGGTTGTAGGCTATCCCAGTCGGTCTCCCCAGTTTGAAGGGCACAAACGGGGAAAGTTCCTTTCGAATAAGGCTGTATCGGTAGATAGCGCCTGCTGACGAATCCGTTATGTAGACATTCTCCTGTTCATCCTCCGTAATGGCGATCGGAGTCCTGAAAACGGCTTTGTCTTCTTTCCCGATGAGGAAATATTCCTTGTTTCTCATGTCCATGACGTGAACGACAGAAGCCCCCACGTCAACGACGAAGAGCCGCTCTTTCTCGTCGCAGAAAACGCCGTACGGCTTGATGATGCGGGTTTTATCCTCTCCGAAAACCAAATCCGCCAGCCGTTGCCAGAACCCTTTGCTGATCCCTGCATCGCGATAATCGTTAATGTCCTTTACCCATTCTATCCTCGGCTCCAGTGGCAAAGGCGGCCATTGAAGTTCACGCCTCGCAGACCTTTGTCCGGTGGCGGATGAGGATGCACAGGCGGTTACATACAGGCAGGCAAGTACAGCGCAGATAACCTTCATGCTTTTTACAAGGACGGATGTTCCCAGTTGCAACCTCCTTTTCCAAAGGCTTCCCCCCTCCCGACCTCCCCCCGCTGGGGGGAGGAAGCAGGTCCCCTCCCCAGGAGGGGGAGGGTTGGGGAGGGGGCGAGGTGGACCGTTGACAGATCAAAAAAACCTTGTCAACTCCAGCCGCACCTGTTCGTCACGTGTTGAATTGCTTCCCAGGTCCTGCCAGTTCATCTGCGATAGAAGCGTTATGATAACGTTCCTGACAACCATCTGCATATTAAGACTGACGGAAACAAGATCCCTGCTGACGGACCCGCCCCTGGAGTTGGCGTAGTCGGTCTTCAATTTCATGTCTGCCATACCAAAAAGGACTTTGCGGTAAAGCATGCCGAGTTTCAGCAGGTTTTCCGAATAGGCCGTGGAACTCGATCCGGCAAAAGGGTTTACATCGTACATGGTATAGGTGTCCTTCATGTAAAGGGAAAGCAAACCACGGGCAAATCCCCGGTCATGGCCGGCAAACCCTTCTATGGTCTGGTGTTTGTCTTCCCTTGAATCGTAATTCAGATATTGGGCTCCGAAGGAAACACTCTCCTGCTTGGAATCAAAGCCGAACCGGTAAGAGTGCTGTGAACTCAGGCGTATGACGTCATCCCGGCCGGACAACAGATCCTGATTCATATCGTTGAAGTCGCCGAACAACCTGTAACGTCCATCAAGGAAAGAAATATATCCTCCGATACTGCGGGAATACGTCACATACTTGATTGATGGATTCAGAAGGTACGAATAGGTGACAAACAGGTTGTCACCATCGTTAATTGTAGGGCTGCTGAGGAATATCAGCCTCGTTTGAGTGCCGATCTGCTCTACCCAATAATCCATCCCGAGGGTATAGCGAATCGAACTTTTAGCCGGATCCGCACTGCGAACAATGATGCTGTCCGTCACCACATTCCTGTTGATCAGGATATTCTGCTCAAAATACCTGGCAGTGAGCGGTTCATCGATAACCAATGCCGTGTTGCCGTCCCTTTTACTGTCTATAACATCGACTCGTTGTGAAAAATTCAGCTTCAGGTTGCTTCTCTGCGGCAATCGCTTCTGATAGCTGATGTTGAATGAACCGCCGATATCGTTCTCACTGCCGCTGTTTATGTCATTCTGCCTTATCTGGAAAGCCAGGCGGGTAGTCAGGCTTTGAAACAGTCTATGCTGCAGCCAAGCGCCACCGAAATTAGAAATCTCCCGCTGGCCCATGCTCCGATTATGGGTATTCTCATACTCAAGACCTGCATCCATTGCCTTGCCCAGCGCCATGTTGAAATTTTCCACCAGGATGGAATATGTGTTGTCAATCAGTCCCGATGAGTCATGTAGCTTGTATGAAGAGTTGAGTTCTTTTTTCTGTCCAGCCCAATTCAGGCGATTCCTGACCGAATATTCACTGCTCGTGAAACGTGCCGAATCAGCGCCACCTATCAGGGCACTACGGTTCTCGCTATGGAAAATGGCGGCATCGGTCTGACTGATGTCCCTGATTTTGTTCGACATGCTCATTGAAATATTCTCGGTGTCCTGTGTTCTGTCCTGATATTGACCACTGGTTTTACTGTTTATGACCGAATAATATGCTTTCATAGGTAGAAATCTGTTCTTTATGGAAAGACCCACCCCGTTACTGTCGGTCAGTAAATCATAGCCGCCGGAAAATTCCCGTTGCACATGATTCCTTGATGAATTGGAGAAGAAGCTGACCGGAAACGGCTTGCGATCCAGTAATATCCCATCGATGCTGTACTGGAAATTTACAGCGGAACCGCTTCCGGGTGATGTTCCGCTGGCGGAAAACATCTCCTGATTGAGACTGAAGTCGGCGCTTAAATGCCCCTTGAGTAATCGATGGGAATATATCCCATAGGGAATATCGAAATGATACTTCTCTTCAAAACGATGCTCCGTTAAGGAAAAATTCCGGCTATTGGCGTACGAGGCGCGTTTTCCGTTGTAGTCATATATAAAATCCACTGATTGTTGCAGTTCACCCAGCAGGATAAGACCCCGTTGTTGAGACATTGCCACATCCGGCATTGATAAAATAAGGATGATGCCCGTATGCCATAGGATTTTCTTGAGCCGCATACGACCGTCCTGTCATTTCATAAAGTTCGATGCGTTCCCATAGTGCGGGTCGTGACAGTCGGAACAATATATTTGACGTTCCGACACCTTGTCGTGCAATGCGACCGACAGTCTCTTTTCGCGATGACAAACGGAACAAATCTGATTCTTATCGGCCTTGAGCAAGGACTTGTATCTGGAGGTATGCGGCTCGTGACAAGCCAGGCATTCTCCCACTGCGACAGGGCCGTGCACAAAAGAGCCTTTTATGAAATCCTTATGGCACTGGAAGCAAAGGTCAATTTTAGCTGTAACAAGCCCCCCCTCTTTGCTCTTGTCGTGGCAGTCGTCACATTTCTTCTCCTCATAGGGTTGATGTCTCGATGATTGGCCAGCGCTTTTCCCCGACTCCTCTTTTGCGTGCAGATCATTACCGCCCGCTGCCGTGGTTTTTTCATAATAATCCTTGCAGAATTCATCGGGCGGTGGATAGCTTGGGACACCATCAAAAACTGTCGACAATATCTCGTGCCTGCTGACGGCACTGCACCCCGCTGTCACAACAAGACAAATCAGCAAACAGGCCATGAAGCATGCCGTGATTTTCACTTGATTTGCCGAGTGCTTGCCGTCTTTCACCATTGCTCCTTATAATTATTTCTTCTCCTGTCCCGCCTCAGCCTTTTTTTGCAGTTCCTGTGTCTTGTCGATGCCTTCCTGGACACCTTTCGCATCGTCCACGGCGCCTTTCTGCCGTCCAAGCCCATAAACAGCCACCTTGTTCGGTCCGTACTGATTGATTACGAAAATCACGTTCTCCAGTTGAAAAGAAGGATCGGCGAATTTCTGGAAATAATCGAGGTTGTCTCTACTGACGGCTACGCTTGACGGCAGATTCATGGTTCCTTCCGGCGCCGTGCCCGGATCGCCGAAAAACATCAGCAAGCGTCCCTTATCGTTGAAAATCTGTACATTCTGGTGTGCGGAATCAGCCACATATATGCGGCCGGCATCGTCAACGGCAACACCCTTGGGTCTGCCGAACTGTCCGAAGCCGTCGCCGAGCTTGCCGAATGACAGGAGGAGATGCCCGTCCCGGTCGAACTTCATTACCTTGCCGGTCATGGTATTGGTCACGTAGATAAATCCTTTGCCGTCCACGGCAAAATTCGTCGGGAGTGCCAACCCTTCGGATTGTTCGCTTCCCTTGCCGATCCGGTCGAGAAGCTTTCCGGTTTTGCTGTCGAGCACCTTGACCTCGGAATGGCCTATATCGACCACATACAGATACTTTCCGTCGACCGCTACATCAGTCGGTTTCATGTCGAGCTCTTTGCCGAAGGCATTTTTAAAATTGCCGGCAGCGTCGTAAACCAGGATCTCTTTCCGTTCAATGTCGGCGATATACATGGCTCCCTCGCCATCGACTGCTATGTTTATCGGCTTCTTGAGTTTGCCGACGCTGAAATTCCCCTTCAAGTATTCGAAGGTTTTCCGGGGGGGATCTATTATGGAGACCGTGGCGCCACCGACATCGCAGATGTAGATTTTGCCGTTGCGGGTAGTAACGCCGTACGGTTTTTTAATGGGTTTGACCGTATCCCCTTCCAGGCTTTTCCGGACGAAAAGGGAAAAACTGCTCTTTTTATCCTCGATATCCTGGGAATCGGAAATTTTCATGAGATATTGCACCCGGGGGGGATTCGGCGCGGGTGGGAAAAAGACCGGGCCCGATGCCCCCTTGGAACCGGCACAGCCGGACAGGACGGAAGCAAGGAATGGAATAACAAAGAGAAACCGCAGTTTTTCCCTGAAGAGCGAAGAGTTGTAAACGAATGTCAGCATGTGTCCTCCATAAATTGTTGTCGCTGAAAACATAACCTGAAAACCGCCGGAGAAGCCGGAGGCTGAAGCCTATTTCTTGTCATCCAGGTTGTAGTCGACGGGGTTTTCCCGGTCGTAACGAAATTTGCGGTGGCAGCCCGGGGCGCAACTTCCGCCGGCAGGCGCTATTTCAAAGCGGCTCGGAATTTTCCAATCACCGAATGGGGGGCCTTCATTGCCGACCAGTTTTTGACCGTTACCGGCATGTGGCTCATGACAGGCCCGACAGGTACGACCCTTGCGCTTGTTGACCACATGAACATAGTGGAGGTTTTGTTTGCCGTTGCGGAACCCGGTATATATGGTCGTTTCCGGGAAACGGAGCAGGTTCTTGTCGTGGCAGGACAGACAAAAATCATATGCGCCATCCTTGAAAGGCGCATAAAAGTCACCGGGATAAGGTCCCTTCAGGATTTTTGCGAATTCGGACCCATGGGGGTCATGACATTTTCCGCATTGCCCTTTCTTGACCGGCTCGTGCAGATCTTTCTTCCCATCCAGTTCTTTTTTCATATTACTCAGTGGAGGCTTGCCGAGACTGTCGTTCCCGTGGCAACCAAGGCATACGGTCTGTTCGTCGTACGGCAGCAGACCTTTGACTTTGGAAAAATGGGGAGAATGGCAATTGCCGCAGCTCCCTTGCTCCTGGAGCGGCTTGTGCAGGGTTTTCACCCCCTTTAATTTCTTGTCCACGGCTTCATGGCATTCAAGACAAAGATCGGGCATCTTTTTGTTGAGGATATGGGCGAAGGGTGAGCCGTGTGGATTGTGGCAGGCTGTGCAGGGGTCGTCCTTCACCGGCGGATGGACGATCGGTGCAGCTCCCATTGCCTTGGCAAAGTCCTCGTGGCATTTCAGGCACGTATCGCGGATATTTCCCGCGAGAAGCGATTTTTCCGAAGATTCATGCGGGTTGTGACACTTGGTGCATGCCCCGGCCGCAACGGGGCCGTGCATGAAGTTTGATTTGAACCGGGCGTTGTCATGGCACCCCAGGCAAAGCGCTGCCTGGTCTTCTTCCACATCCAGGAGAAAAGGTCCCTGGGCGCCGTGCGGTTTGTGGCAGGAGAGGCAGTTTCCGTCCTTCACCGGACCATGCACAACCTTCTTTTGCCCCATGGCCGGATGGCACTGTTCGCAGAGTTTCGCTCCCTTGGCGATCAGCTCAAAACTCTTGCCTCCCCCAAGGATTGGATGCGTCGGGGCGCGCCTCACGTGGCAAGCGAGACAGTCTTCTTCTTTTACCGGTTGATGGAGATTTTTGAGGTCGGCAATCGCCTTGTGACAAGCGGCGGTAAAACAGGAGCCGGCGTGGGCAGGTGAAGCAGTGGCAAGCACAACACACAAAGAAAAATAAGTGGTAAATAGATCGCATCTCATTTCACTATCCTTGCGTAGCGCATCACACTTAAGGAGTGTTAATTATATGATACTTATCAAAGCAAGATGGATACCAAGATATATGGAATGTTGAAACCTTCACACGAACCCAGCACATGTGGTTTTAATTATCGCACATCAAGACGCGCAAGCCTGGAGCTATGCAGCGACTTAACGTACTCATTTTGCTTGCCTGTATTTCTGTTTGAGCAGAAAGCATAAGTGGAGCTGCAATGGTAAGTGATGCACATGACAAGGAAGGGGACTGACTTCTGTTCTGGAATATTGGACTGTCAGGAAAAACCGGGGCACGGTCATTTGACCAGAACAATGGTTATAACGCACCAATGAACCATCACGGCGAAGTAACGGACTGGTTTTTCAGGAGCGTGGGCATCCTGCCCGTGTTTCGGGCGGGTTTATGCCCGAATACGGTTTGCTTGTAACCAATTCAAGCAATACATCCGCTTGAAACGCAGGCACGATGCCCGCGCTCCGGGATATGCTGAATAGTTTCGTCGGTAAAATGGTAATGGTTGTATATGTCGATTGGCGTAGTTGAGAGGATAATGATTGTTCGGCTGTAAGAAATGATACGTAAAGCACTGCTGCTTACCGTATGACAAGGGGATCATTTTTAGTCCCTTAGAAAAATTATTTGCATGTTTTTTGCGAAGAATTTTTCGTGAAGGGACTTATCCCGTTCATCGGGGTTAGCTACGGGTCATCGCTTCCCGCACACCGGACATCCCTGCATGGAGAGTGGTTTCTCAAGCCGGCATTGGGCAAGCAGGGCTTCGTTCTGGAAAATCTCCCGGGTGGGGCCATCGGCCTTGACCTCCCCCTGGTTGAGTATGATTGTACGCTCGCAGAGTTCGAGAACCATATCAAGGTCATGGCTGGTGAAGATCTTGGTGTGGTGAAAATCCTTGAGAAGTCCCATGAGCTGCCGCCGTGCGAACGGGTCGAGTCCGTTGGTCGGCTCATCCATGACGAGAATATCCGGGGACATGGAAAGAACCGTGGCAATGGCCACTCGTTTCTTCTCGCCTCCTGAAAGGTGATACGGAGCTTTCTCCTGGAGATGAACCGCCCCCACACGCTGGAGCGCATCCGTTACCCGCTGCTCCACCTCTGCCCCAAAGAGACCGAGATTCAAAGGGCCGAATGCGACATCGTCATAAACTGTCGGCATGAAGAGCTGATCGTCCGGGTCCTGGAAAACCATCCCCACCGTGCGTCGAATCTCCGGCAGGGTTGCCTTGTTCATGGGGAAATCGCCGATGCGGATCTCACCAGCGGTCGGGGCCAGATAACCGTTGAGATGGAGCAGAAGGGTCGATTTCCCCGCGCCGTTGGCGCCGATGATCGCTACGGACTCGCCATGGGTGATTCTGAAGGAGATGTCACTCAGGGCTGCCGTGCCGTCGGGAAAGACGTGGCGAAGATTTTTGACCTCTACAATATGATGACTCATCGGGATATTCCTGTGACAAGCGATCCCAGAAGCTGCGAGGCGTTCTGGAGCCGCAAGGTGATGAAGAGTGTTGACCAGCAAAGCAAAAAGAGGAGTTCTCTTCTGCCGAAGCGGAATTCATGGCGCGTGTGGAATTCGCCGGTGAAACCTCGCGCCAGCATGGCCATATGGATTCGCTCTGCCCGCAGCCAGGTTCTGAGCAGGAGATGCCCAAGCAGGGAGCCATAGGTTTTCATGCCCAGCCCCTTGTTGCCGAATGAGCGGAGGGCCCGTGCCCGCGACGCCCGCCCGCCTTCCTCGGTGAGAACGAAGATGTAGCGGTAAAGAAAAAGGAGCTGCACGGCAAACGCCGCCGGCATACCCAACCTTTCCAATGCCCGGCAGATGGCGGGGAAGCCGGTTACGGCCAATAGAATTATCGCAGCCCCGACGGTGAGAGCGGCTCGAACCACGATAGAAGCACAGGAAATCCAGCCACCGGTTATCCCCAATGGACCTAGCTGGACCAGCACTTCCCGGTCGAAAACCGGGTTGAATATGGCGACTACCAGGGCAAAGGGGCAGAGAAGTGCGATTTTCCTGGCAATATAACCGGCAGGAAGATTGCCGAGCCCGATAATAACCGCCGGGAAAATGAAAAAGGGAACCATGGCGGTCAGCTCATATTTGCCAAAGGAAACTACGGTCACGATAAAGACGAAGGTCACCAGAACCTTTGCTCGCGGATCGAGGCGATGGATCGCCGAATCCCCGGTTGCCAGGCTGTCCAGACGCTTGAAATCCAGTAGTACCCCATCAATGGATAACATAAGCTCTCACAAAACGAGGGAGAGCCAACGGCCCGTCCCTCGTTTCCGGTTCTCCTGCAACTCCGGCATTCGGCTCATCAGGCCGCCTTGTTGCGCTTCTTGAGGAGAAATCCGCTAAAGAAGGCAAGCGCCAGGGTCATCAGTGTGCCGACGATCCCCGCGATACTGGTGCCAAGGTTGCCCTCCGCCTCTTTTTTCTTCTCTATTGCAGGATTCTCCCCTTTGTTCTTTGGCTCAACAGGCTTTTTAAATGAATAATCAGGCAGGAAAGCGGATTTTTCCTGAATAGCGGCCAATGCTCCGTACAGTCCATGTTCCGGTCCTTGCAGCTCCTCTTTGCCCGTTACCCTGGCAATGGCCCATTCAAGGCCATCCGGGTCTTTCGAGGCAAACCAGGAGACTCCACCGCCGGTGAGAATGGCAGCAGCCAGGAAAGCAAGCAGCACGTTGCGCACCGGATGGTTCCCGATGGGACGGACTTCCATGGCTCCATGCATGATCTCGGGCCGGGCCTTGTACACGAACGACACCACCGCAACGGTCACAAACCCTTCCACAATCCCGATCGCCAGGTGAATAGGCTGCATAAGGAGTGCAAACGTGGTGAACGGCAGTGCAGAAATACCGGAGAATAAAGTTTCCAGAACGACGCTGAAAGGTCCCAACTGTAATCCGACAACGGCAGCGATCAGGGTTGCCATTGTCAGACGCTTTTGATTCGGGTTGCTGCCAAGTATTTTTTTATAGACAAAAGGATAGGTAATAAACGCGGGGAAAAAGCCCATGTTGAAAATATTGCAGCCGAGGGCCAGCAGGCCGCCATCGGCAAAGAAAAGCGCCTGGACAACGAGCACCGAAGCAATGGTCAGAAAAGCGGCGCAGGGGCCGAGCAGGATCGCCAGCAGGAGACCTCCGCCCAAATGGCCGCTGGATCCGGTTGCCGGAATTGTGAAATTGATCATCTGCGCGGCAAAGAGGAATGCACCGAGCACCCCCATGAGCGGCGCCTTGCGGTCATCCAGCTCTGAACGGACCTTTGCCGAACAATATGCGATGGCGCCGGCTGAAGCCGCCCACATGGTCACACCAACCGCGGGGGAGAGAAGCGCGTCTGCCATATGCATGATTGTAGCCTCCGCAATAACTGCTCATCACCAGGAGAGGGTAGCACGATTATTATTTTAGTAACACAAAATAGTTATAAAGAGTTGGTGCCGCATGTCAACATATTTTTTAGACTTGGGGTTCAAGCATGTCATGTCGTTCAGCATGGGGGCAGAAGTATTCGGGGAAATCAAGGAAATGATGATGGAGTAAGCTAACGCAGAAAAAAAGAGAGGTGAGCAGCCTCACCTCTCTTTCTCATCCATTTGGTTATTAACAGGGATGAACAACTGCGCTGCCTACGATTTTAGGAGTGACGTAGCTACGTTTCATCAGAGCACCTCCTTTCTTTGATGTGCATATAAGTCATCTTTGTCTGCTTCTCTCCGGTTAAGTTGAAGGTGGTGATATATGGTACTTGCGCTGCTCATGGATTTTTATATTTTGGCCATGGTCGGCTTAATAAAAGTGCAATAAATATACCGACTTCCCCGAGCACTGGGGATGGGGTCTTCAAAAGACAAATACGCAGAGCCGCACCCTTCGTTAAAACACATTAAACATTGACGAATCACGGGTCAGGACAGCCATGATTATTTATGACCGACAACCGGCTATCAAATGCGTAAGCCTGGTAATCACGCTTACGTCGACACAGGGAAGGAACGAATTGTCAGCCTTCAAACGATGTCACCCCTGCGATTTCACCAGATGGGTCGATGCGAACAATCTGCTCCAACCTTGTTTCAAGCCGGACGAACGCAAAGTTATTTCTTTTAATATAGACAACTCTCAGATAGAATACGATAATTTACGATCGATACCGACGGGATTGGAGAAAAAGACTTGATGCGACCCGGAATGATGACCATCTGCCGCACCAGCATATACTTCATGCTGACATCCATTGTTTTCTCGACTCTCCTATTGTCCGGCTGCAAAGACACGAAAAAAAGACCGGTCATGCGTATCGGTTACATGAACTGCAACAACGAACAGGAAACAATGCAGCGTTTTCTCCCCCTGACCCGCTATCTGTCGGAAAAGCTCGACGTGGAATTCGTCGCTGTGCCGGTGGATACCCACGATTTTGAGAAGCGGTTCCGCGACGGAGAATTCACTTTTACGCATACCAATTCACTCATCTACATCATCCTCCGGGAAAACTACAAACTGGGATTGATCGCGTCGGACAAGCGCGGCAATTTCGGCGCCCGCACCGGCGGCGCCATCATCGCCCGCAAAGGTAGCGGCATCACCAAACTGTCCGATATTCGGGGCAAGCGAATGGTCTTCGGGCCGATGCTGGCCCCCACCGGTTATCTTGCCGAATACGACCTGATGCTGCGGTCCGGCATCGACCCCGAGAAGGATCTGGCCTATTATGCCATCCCGTCCGGTTCATACAAGCATGAAAAGCTTGTCTACGGTGTCCTGTTCGGTCAATATGACGTTGCCGCGGCGCCTCTCCTCGATCTCGAAGTCATGACGCGGGAAGGGAAAATAGCTCCCGATGATTTTGTCATCCTGGCACAAACGCCCATCATCCCCTACTGTACGTTCGGCGCTGACAGCAAAACCGACCCGAAACTGATCGACAAATTCCGCCAGGCCTTACTGGATCTTAAACCTTCGGATACCGTCGAGATCAACGGCGAACGGATCAAAGTCCTCAAGGCCGCATGGGCCGACGGTTACGAAGAGCTGTTGGACAGCGACTACAACATCATCCGTGACATGGCCCGACGGGTCAATATGCCCCCCTATCAGAAGTATTGAGGCAGCATGTTTAAGGACAGGTTCGATAGGCTGCTCTGGCTTCTGCTGGCCGTGGCAATAACAGCCCTGCTGATTCTACTGGGAACACACTCGCCCGGCGGCGGCAACGACCATTCTGCAACCGGCCTGAACAAGGCGCTGGAGCGGGAAATGGCTTACCAGGCACGGGTGGCGCTGCTGCAGAAGCTCTACGCCCCTGTTGAGAATCTGTGCAAAAGCGGTGACCTCCAGGGGGCGCTGTTCAGACTTGATGAACTGGCCCGCACCTATCCGGGCGAGGCGCACAGTCATATATTAAAAGGAGAGATCCTCCACCAGCTGGGCGCCAGGGAAGAAGCTATCGCCAGTTACGTGCAGGGAATCAAGCTCAGCGGCGATTACATCGACAAGAAAAGCCCCCTTTCCAGACATGACGACATTCGCCGCCTGGTCGATGAAGGGTTGAAAGAGATCGGCGGCCGCGCCAAGGCAAATCCCGGCAACGCTTCGCTGGCTGCTGCCATGAAGAACGTCTATTACCTGCAAAGCCGTCTGGCCGGCGGTTGTGAGTAACCATGAATCTGCGAGATCGCCATTTTTGGATCATATTAGCAACCGGCGCCCTTCTGGGAACGCTCGGCGTTTTGCTGGCCGTTTGGGGGAACCCGGAGAATTCAGGGATCTGCGTCTCCTGCTTCATCGAAAACAGCGCCGGTGCGCTCGGTTTTCATGATAACCCGCGTATGCAGTACCTGCGCCCGGAACTGATCGGTTTTGTGCTCGGTGCAGCTGTAAGCGCCATCGCCGCCCGCGAATTCCGCTCACGGGGCGGGAGCGCGCCGCTGCCGAGGCTTGTTTCCGGAATCTTCCTGATGGTGGGCTGCGCAGTATTTATCGGCTGCCCGATCAAGCTCTTTCTCCGCCTGACCGCCGGCGATCTTACCGCAGCGGCCGGGGTAATCGGCCTGGTGGCGGGGGTTTGGGCAGGTCTCCGGGGGCTTTCCAATGGCGTTGAGCTGGGGACTCACCAGCGGGAACAAGGAGGGAGCGGCCTGCTGGTTCCTGCATTTTTCGCGCTGCTGCTTTTATTCCTGATCTTCCGTCCCGGTTTTGTACTCTCTTCCGATAAAGGAAGCGCCGCCCAATACGCCCCCCGGGCAATCTCCCTGGGTGTCGGCCTGCTGCTCGGAGCCGTGGCCCAGCGCAGCCGCTTCTGCATTACCGGCAGCGTGCGCGACGCCATGCTCATGGGGCTGAGATCTTACATGCCTTGGGGATTCCTGGCTTTCTGCGGCGCGGCGGTGATGTTCAACATCGGCACCGGCCGCTTTCACCCTGGCATGTTCGGCCAGCCGGGCTCCCATCCGGACCATATCTGGAGCTTTCTCGGCATGGGCCTGGTCGGGTGGATCTCGGTAATAATCGGCGGTTGCCCGTTTCGACAGTTGATCAAGGCCGGCGAGGGGGATGCGGACGCGGGGCTGGTAGTGCTGGGGATGTTCATCGGTGGAGCGTTGGTGCAATCCTGGGGCATAGCAGCCACGGCAGCAGGGGTCTCATTTTACGGCAAAGTGGCGGTCCTTGCCGGTTTCACGTTTCTCCTGGCAACGTCTCTGCTCTGTCGCGAACGGATAGCGTAGCAAATTCCCATCCATCCTGAACATATCATTTACCTCCATTTACACATTACGTGCAACATCGGAACGATAGCGCAGGGTATAGGCAAGGATCGATACCATTAATCCCAGTATGGAAAGCGCCGCCAGTAGCGTGTAAACCGCGTCAACCCCCTTGCTGTCGACTATGTAACCTCCCACCAGTGTGGCAATAGACCCCATTCCCATAATAAAGAAGAAGTTCCAGCCATACCCTTTGCCGTAGGATCTTTTTGCGGTATAGGAAGCAATGAGAGAGTTCTGAATCGGCTGCCAGCCGTAAAAGACCAGAGTAAAGACAATACTGGCAACGATCAAAGGAGTATTGGTGTAACGGCTTATATAGTACGCGGCCGGTATGACAATCAGGTAGATGCCGATATGGACCAGTTCCGGGTGCCGGGCTCTGTCGGAAAGGTAGCCGCCAAGCCACTGGCCGAAGATCCCCAGTGTAAGTATCGCCGAAGTCAGCACTCCGGCGACCATGACCGGCTGGTCGGCGGTGGATATGAAATTGATCTCCTGCTGGAACAGGGCCGGAAAGAATGTCAGAGAGCCCCGATAAACGAAGCCGAACAGGATCGACCCGCCGTAAAGAACCAGCAGCGCTACGGGAATTTTCGAAACTGGCGGTGTGACTGCCGGCTCCGCAGCAGTCGACGCTTCCGCACCGATTGTGACGGCGCCGCTCGCGTTGGACAGGGGGCGAAACGGCCGCCAGGAAAGAATTCCCATCAGGTCGGCCCGCGACCACTCATTCTCCCCGTCAATGACGGTTATCTGGACAACGAAGGCAAAGATGAGCCCCAATATGCCGAAGGCAATGTACGCGGCTCGCCAGGTATCGAACAACATCACCATTGTTCCGGCAAAGAGAGGAGCGAGGGAAAGCCCCAGGTTGCCCAATATCCCGTGAAGACTCAGCGCCTTACCTTTTTTTGCGATGTGGTGAGCGATAAGAGAAAGACCGGACGGGTGATAGATGCTTGCCGTAAGCCCAAGGAGCGCATAGGCAAAACCGAAGCTCCAGCTCCCCGGCGACAGTCCGACAAGTATGGCGGAGATCGCCATTCCCCAAAGGCCTAAGACCAGCATCTTCTTGGCGCCAAGCCGGTCAGCCATGATGCCTGCAGGGATGGAGCCTACACCAAAAAGGCAGTATCCCACATTTATGATGGCCCCGAGGGCAAAGAAGCCGAGGGACTGATCGCCGGCCAGCACCACGAGAACCGCAGGGAGCAGGGTCATGTAGCCGTGGTTTACGCCGTGCGACAAACTGGCAAGCCAGGCTACTTTCCGTTCGTTGGCATTCATTGTCCCGCCTCTTTGACCCGCTCTTTCAGGAACGGCTCCACCAGGATGCTTGCCACGGACGGATCAGAATGCCGATCATAGATAAGCTCGTTGATCTTATCCCGGCTGGTGGTGCCGAACCAGTTGTTGCGAGCATCCACATCCACGTTCTGCTCATCGGCTATGGCCAGATTATACTCTTTGTTGTCGTAGATGTTGTTTCCGGCGATGCGGACACCAGCAGACTTATAGAAGTATATCCCTTTCAGGTTTTCGGATATCTCGTTGCCGGTTATCTCAGCGGTACTCTGCTCCTTGGGCCAGATGCCGAAGAATTTGTTGTCGGTAATGGTGTTGCGGGTGATCACGGCGCGGGAACTGCGGAAGGTGATTCCCCCCTTGTTGTTGTGGATATAATTAAAGTTGGCGGATATATCCGCAGGCCGTCCGAACCAGGGAACTCCCGGCGCTTCTTCTTCCTTCTTGACGCTGATGGCGACGGCGTTCTTGGTGAATTCATTGTGGTCAATGCGAGCGCCGGCGCCATGGGCGTGGATGCCGTTGTAGGCGAAGAGTATCTTGCAGTACTCGATCACATTACCGTCGCCGCCAAGGAGATTGATGGCCCCCCAGTCAGCCGGCTTTGCATCCCGCTCCGCAGAGGTAAAGACGATGATGTTGTCTTTCGTTCCCCGGGCGATGAGCCGCCCTTGCACGATAAGCTCCGCCTGCGGGTAATAGGGGGAGTCGATGCCGAACATGTTGCGATCGCTCTTTTCATCAATTCTGACGAACTTCACGGTCGTGCCGGGGGCAATCGTCAGGGTGACGCCGGCAGGAACGAAGACGTCGCCGGTTACCTTGATGATCCCTTGCCAGACCGTATCCTTCTGAATGGTGGTCTTGCCGATCTCAACCCCTTTATCGGTACAGCCTGACAGGGGAAAGAGCAGGCTCAAGAGCAGTGCGGAAAAGATGGTTCGTAAGAGCGACGTCATCAGTGCTTTCCTCCTGCCTGGGCACGTTTTTTCCGGATATTTTGCAACGCTGCCAGGACAATTTTCTTCTTGCCGTTTTCAAGCTCCCGGTTGACTCCCCGCTGCAGCAGGAGGCTATTCACCGCCAGGGCTTCCCGGTAGCACTTTTCCGCCTCTGCGAAGTTGCCCAGTTGCTCATGGGCGAATCCCAGCCCGTAATGAACCATTGTGTCCTCACGGCGCAAGGCTATGGCCTTCGTGAACCACACCACCGCCTCCTTGTAGTTGCCGGTTTTACAGCTCACCAGCCCCATGCCGTCATGAGCATCAAAATCGCGGGGAGATATCTTCAGCACTTCGCCGAACTGCCATGCAGCCTCACCCAGTTTGTTCTTCCGATAGAGGACGATCCCCAGCTTATTGCGTGTCTGGATATCCTTCGGGTTGATCTCCACGACAATCCGGTATTCGGTCTCAGCCACCGAATCAGGGAGAAATCCGGTTTCGGGGTGGGCGCTGCTCACCGCGGGAAGGGCCAGGAGCAGGGCGCCGGCAAGAGATATGAAGCGGCAAATTCTGTTCATTTCACACCAAAGTGGGTCAAGGAGGAGTACAGGGTAACACCCCCGATGAGGGTAACGAGCGCGGCACTGGCAAAGGCGACCTTCGGCGCATAGCGTTCCGTGTCGATGAAGCGGCTGGTGGCCCGGACTCCATTGACAACGGCAAGGCCGATGGCAACAAGGGATGCGGCCAGTCCCAGACTGAAAATCAGCACCAGAACAAGCCCCTTGCCGATATCACCCACCGACGCAGAAGCAAGGAGGATTGCCAGGGCAGCCGGACAGGGAACAATGCCGCCGGAAATGCCGAGTAGAATCAGGCCGGTCAGGCCTAACTTCTGGTCAACGCCGTGTCCGTGGTTATGGCCGTGGTCGTGGTTGTGTCCGTGGTTATGATCATGGTCATCGCCATGATTGTGCGTATGGCCTTCGCCATGGGAATGACCGTGGTCGTGGCCGTGGTGATGGTGCCCCCCTCCGAACAGGTGGAAGTGGCCATGGGCACGTGACGGATCACGCATACCGATCCAGCGCGACCTTAGCATCCAGAGACCGATGCCGAGGATGATGATGCTCGATACGATGCCGAGATAGCCGTGGAGTTCCTGATCGGTAAAGTAGCGGGAAGACGCCTTGGCAAGCAGTCCGAGAAGGATGATGCTGAACGAGTGGGTAAAGGTCACGACCAGACCGAGAATCACGGCGTCGATGCTCCTTCCCCGGGAGGCGACAAGATAGGCCGCAACAACAGTCTTCCCGTGTCCGGGTTCAAGGGAATGGGCGGCGCCCAACAATAAAGCGGCACTATAGATACCGAACATGCCGAAGCTACTTACATCCATAAAATCTCCTGAAAAAAGCAAATATAGCGCCAAGCCCCATAACGGCAAATCCGCTGAATACATAAGGACGGCCCGGGTCTCTGACAATCTGTATCCCGGCAAAAGGCCTTCCGTTTTCGTCACTGCCTGTCAGGGTATTATAGAAATAGAGCCCCTGCCACCTGAAAGGTCCGTTCACTTCCGCCGTACCCGCCGCAAGAGTCTTATCCTTATCCGAGAGATGAAGATCGACCCAACACCTTTTCAGGATAGGGCTCTGATACGACACCAGTTTAAATGCATAGGGGAAATCCGCGGGAAGGTTGTTCATCCCGGAGGTATCGGCAGTGCCCATTACCCGGCCCTGCCTGTAAACTGTGAGATTGAGATTGAGACCGGCCGGATCAAAGGCATCGGCGGCAACCCGGTAGTCGCCCAGCTTGAAACTCTCGCCGGTACGGAGGGTAAAGAGAGCAAATTTTTCGTTACCGCGCAACACCCCTACCCGTACAGGTACCGGGTAAAACTCTCGATTTATCCGCTTGACGGCAAGCTCCATACCAAGCGGCACATCCTGCTCCCTGTCCCAGCGGTAAACCTGATCAACAGAGGACCCTTCATAAATATTGACCGTGGCCACATAGCCGAATGAGGTGACAATACAGCCCGCCAGAGTCAGCAACACCCCTCCATGCAGAATCAGGGTAGATTTTGCCAGGGTCTTCCACCGCCGCAAGGTGCAACAGAGAAGGTTTAACGCAAACAATCCGATCAGCCCAACAAACGGGGGACTGGAATAGATAGCTTTCGATTCGGTGAAGGACCCGGGAATCGCGGCCAGACATATTGCAATAAACAGCGCAATAGCCAGTTCGGTGGAAGCTAGAGATTTTGCTACAGTTGTATACATCTGCTTGGGAGACAAACGCGACAAAACCTTTCATTCTGAATCAACAGTGCGACCACGAACAGCTTTTTCTTAAAGTACCGCGTGCAACCGTTAACGGCAAGCACCAATTCTTTGCCTGCCTGCGTATCACCGCCACAACCTGCCATAGCGTTTATTTTAATGTCATTTCAACGTCAATTGCCATATCTATTTTGCCGGGAACCAGGGACAGAGCCCTGCCCGGCGAAACAGCCCGACCTGGCGGAAAAGCCGTTGCCGAGCCAAGGAAATAATTGCCTGGTGGGAGATACAGGACATAACGCCCTGTTTCATCCGTCCAGCCTGAGATGTAATCCGGCAATTGCTCTATCTCTTTCCCCCGATGAGCAATCACGTAAGCATTTGCAACCGGCGCGCCGCTGCCGTCCAGTACACGGCCGCTTATTTTCACATGGTCATCCCTGGTTCGGTGCTTGTTCCGGGCCACTTCCCGGATATCGGCAACAGTGAAATCCTGCGCTGCAACCCGCTCCGCAGGGGGCTCGATCACCACCGGTTCGCCGGAATGCCTGGTCCCCAGCAAAAGCGGACCGAACTTCACACCTTGCCTGACCCTTGCCACAGCCCAGTATCTCCCCACCGGCAGCTCGATAGTGTATTGTCCATCCCGGTCCGTCTTGGGGGTAATGAATTCGGCAGGGCGCCGGGTGTTTGCGCTGTCGTACAGAAAAACCTCAGCCCCCTCGACCCCCTGGCCGGCCGGATCCAGCACTTTGCCGCGCAGGACGAAAGTGTCGGCGGCCAAGGCATTGGACCAGTCAGAAACAGCGGCCGCTGCGACAGCAAGAATCATTATGACAGCCAACCATTGCCGTTTCATGGCCCCACCGCCTGACCTGCTGAGATGGGCTTCTGAAGGAACGGCTCATACAGGATGATGCCGATTCCCGGCTCTTTTCGCCCGTCGAACAGGGTTTCGGCCGGATCTCCCCCGCCCCACCAGTTCTCCCTGGCGTTCACGTCTTCATTGTTAAAATCGCCGACCCTGATATTGTAGCCGCTGTTGGCAAACAGGTTGTTCTTGCTGATGGTAAGCCCGCCCCCCTTTTCTCTGACGAACATGCCGGTTTCATTCCTCGTGATGACATTTTCAGTGAAGATGCCGTTGCCCATGTAGGAACGGATGCCGATGGTGTTGTCCGTAAAGAGGCAACGGGTGACCGTTACCGGACCGCTGCGGAAGCGCATCCCGCCGTAGTTGTCATGGATGCTGCTATCCGACAGGGACAGGTTGGTGAAGTGACTGTGAACCCCCCACGTTGCGTACTCAAAGACCGCGTAGGCAATGGCGCTGTTGTTGGCATGCTCCAGCAACACCTCATCCCAGGCGCCGGCTTCCTTTTTCTGCAACGAGGTAAACGTGATCTCACGCGTTTTTTCTCCCCTGGCGAGAAGTTTGCCGTTGACTGCCAGACCGGCGCCTTCTGCAAACTTAACCTTTGTTCCCGGCAGGACCGATAGCGTTGCATCTTTTGCAACGTCAAGCTTGCCGGTCACGACGATCTCCCCTTCCCAGGAAGTGGAAGCAGGCACATCCCGCAGCGGCCATACGTAGGGTAGCGGCGTCTGCATTGCACCGTCATGGGTGACTTTGCCACGCATCGGCTCATCAGAGCGGTCCAGGATAACCCGCTCCGCATCCGCCCCGCCCCACCAGTTTGCCGGCGCGTCCACGTCGTTTTTTCCTTCCAGATCAATGGCGTAGAGACCGTTGCGGACGAAATTGTTACCGGTTATCAACCCGGAAAAAGATATAATTCCCATGCCGCGTTCGCCGTTACCGGCAATCTGGTTCCCCCTGATGCCGGCCCTTACATCCTGAACGCTCATCCCGTTAATGCCGTTATTGCCGATAAAATTATCTGTGATCTCTATGTTGTCCGCATTTTTCAGAGAAAAACCGGCTTCGGTATTATTGGTGATAACGTTACGGCCAAAACTGCCGTAATAGGCGTCAGCCACCAGCAACCCGAACCGGTTGCCGTCAAACAGGTTCCCTTCCACGACCGCCGCGCCTTCCCGCAGCCGCAGACCTTCCTTCAGATTTCTGAGGAACCTGTTGCCCCTCACCTGAATGTCGTTCCGGAAAAAATTTCCCCCCAGGTAGTTGTTACTGACGACATTGCCGGCAAAATCCACCTCGGAATCCCTTCCCTGGATACCGCTTTTATTGCCGTACAGCCAGTTACCGAGCATTGTCACCGTCGATTCCTGGAACTGGATCGCCCGGTAATTGTTTCTCAGTACCGAACTTATGACCGCCACGTTGGAGAAGTGAAAATGCAGTCCTCGATAGGCGTCCTCTATCTGACAATACTCCAGCAGGTTCTGGGCCCCGTCGCTGTTCATGATGTTGATGGCGTCCCAGTCCCCCTGATGCCCGGTTTTCCCGGCAGAGCGGAAAATGATCGGCGCCTTGGCATTCCCCTTGGCCAGCAGGAGCCCCTGGATCAACAGACCGTTTTCGCCGATGCCGTCATCGTTTGTATCCCTCTTCCCGAACTCGACGATTGTTCCCGGCATTATCACAAGCCTGCTTCCATCCGGCACCCGGATGATCCCCTTCACCTCTATCCGCCCCTGCCAAATGGTATCGCCAAGCAGCACCTCATCCCCATAAATCCGGGCGACTGCCGGCCCCGCTCCGCTTGTGTAAGACCTCTCTCCGGGGTATTCCCTGAAACTGCCCGTATAAAAGTCCTTTTTCCGGTTGTCCCTGACTGTGCAGTCACGACTGTCAACCTTTGCCTCCTTATAGAGAAAGAGGCCGTAGTCGTTGTCCGTAATCAGGCAGGCAGTAACCGTCAGACTGCTCTTTGCGCCCAAGGCGGTAATTCCGTAACGGTTTCCCCTGAGTTCCGAATCTGCCAGATGGACCGTACCGTCAACGACATAAAGGGCAGACTCGGCATACATGATCCGACAAGACCGGAGGTCGGCGCGGCCGCCATCAACGATGATACCGGCCCAGTTCCCAGCCTTATTTTCCCCGGCTGAGCTGAACAGCACCGGCGACTTTGCGGTCCCCTCAACCTTGAGGGTTCCCCGCACCGTAATCTCCGTAAGCGGCGACATGTACTCGGGATCGGTCTTGGTGCTCTCCGACGTGGCCACCCGGACAACCGTCCCCGGCCTGATGATCAGGGTAACGCCGGCCGGCACCAGGATATCGTCCTGAAACGCAACCTCGCCCTGCCAGACCGTATCCCTGGTGATCACCCCGGCAGCGGCAAAGGTTGGAAACAGAAGGCAGAGTGCAATGATGAGAAACCTGATTGTCTGAATAGAGAATTTGATGGTCATATCGTGAGGGGTATCCTGAGACTCAACGCAATACAGACAGCGACAAAAAAACGAAAAAGTCTTTCGATGCACAAGCAGGCGTCGTTACCTAACTTTGTCACTATAACTTATCTTAATAACAAAGACAAAATAATTTGCCCCAATCTTGACGCCCGTAAATCCATAGGCCGACCAGATCAAGGTGGCCGCGCAGGCAGGAGGAAACCCGGCCCTCCTATTTGCGGGTCCGCAGGAAATTGACCAGACTCCACCGCTCCCGCGGCATAAGCTTGTCCTGGAATGGGGGCATGCGGCCGAAGCCGAAGGTGGTCGCCTTGAAGATATCGGAGTCGCTAAGGCTCTGCAGCAGGTCATGGTCGAGGCCGGGCGGAGGAGGAGAGAGCTTTAGCCCGACCGGGCCGCGCCGGGCCGAAGTGTGGCCGTGGCACATGGCGCAATTGATATCGAAGAGCGTTTTGCCCTGCGCAAGTGATGCGGCAGTCGGGGCGACAGGATTTTGCAGCACGGCCTCTCGCGAGACGATCTCCTTGCCGGAAATCGGCACGCTGCCTGCGGGCGTGGCCGGAACCGGCGCCTTATAGGCCTTGTAGGAAGGCTGCTCGTCCATCCACAGGGCCGCCGTCAGCAAAGGTACAGCGGCCAGAATGACCAGTTTCGCAATGCCTTTCATAGCGTCGCCTCTGCGATGACCCTGATGGCGCCGGCTTCCCTCATGATCTCCTCCGCCAGGCTTTTCTGCTCTTTGACGGGAACGGAGGCGATGGTGCCAATGCACTCTCCCGGCGTTGTTCCGCGCCCGCAGGACACAATCTCTCCGCCGGCGTGGGCGGTAACGCTTATGCCGATGCACCCCTCGGCGATTGCCGGGTCATAGAGGCGTTTTCCCAAGGGAGGAAGCCTCATTTCCAGGAACATCCCCACCATGGTGCCGACAATGGCGAAGAGCATGGTCAACTCGAAGGTGACGATGCCGGTCGGGTAAAAGGCGATGATCGGCTTGTCGCCGGTCTGCACCGGGTAGAGCCAGGCGGTGCCGGCGGAAAGGCAAAAACCGGCGACCACGCCGACAATGCCTCCGGCCAGGGCCAGCCAGCGGAACCACGAACGCCGGTCGGTCTTCACCAGCACGCCGTCTGGATAGGAAACGGAGGTGAGCGAGGTGATCTGCGCTTCCGTGAACCCTGCCCTGAGCAGCCCCTCCACCCCCCTACCCGCACTCTCGATATCCCTGAAAATCCCGAGGATCTCCATATGACTATTCCTCCCCCGCGACAGTCGGCACCTCGGCGCGGCCAAGCGGGACACGAGCCTCGCGAACTTCAAGCTCCCGCACGTCGGTCACCGCCACAATCGGAAACAGCTTGGCAAAGAAGGTGTAAAGCAGGGCAAAGCCGGCCAGAGCAGCGATGTTGACGGAGATCTCCACCCACGAGGGGCGGTAGCTCCCCCAGATGAACGGCATGTTCTTGTGGGAAAGCGATGGCACGATGATCAGGAAACGCTCGATGAACATGGCGACGTTGACCAGCAGGGAAACAGACAGCATCACCCCGATGGAACGCCGCAGCCTCTTGAAGCACATTGCCGTGATCGGCAGCAACGAGTTGCCCACAAGCATCAAGAGCAGCAAGAAGGTATATTTGTTTGCCATGAAGCTGAAGACCTCCCACTCGATCGGTTCATGGGCGTACCAGGTGGTCTGGACCTCGACGAAGTAGGCATAAGACCAGAGGAGCGAGATGACCAGCAAAATCTTCCCCATGTTGTCGAAGTGGAGCGGGGTCAGGTACTCCTCCAGGTGGAATGCGCGACGGATGATGATCATCAGGGTGATCACAGCGGCCACCCCGGAGAGAATGGCGCCTATGACGAAATAAGGGGGGAAGATGGTGCTGTGCCAGCCGGGGACCACGGTGACGGCAAAGTCCCAGGCAACAATGGAGTGCACCGAGACAGCAACCGGGATGATCAGGGCCGCCATCAGGGTCGAGGCCTGGTGGTAGACCACCCACTCGCGGGCCGTTCCCCGCCACCCCATGGCCAGGACGGTGTACAGTTGCTGCCGCCGGCCGCTGGAGCGGTCGCGGGCCACCGCCAGGTCGGGAAGCATCCCCAGGTAAAGAAAGATACTGCTGCCGATGATGTAGCTCGTGATCGCCGTAACGTCCCACAGAAGCGCCGAGCGGAAATTGGGCCAGAGCCCCCGCTGGTTGGGATAGGGTATCAGGTAGTAGAAGATCCAGTTGCGCCCCAGGTGGATAAGCGGAAAGAGGCCGGCCACGGTGATGGAGAAAACTGTCATCGCCTCGGCGGCACGCAGGATCGGCCGGCGCCAGTTGGCCCGGGAGAGGCGCAGGATGGCCGAGACCATGGTCCCGGAATGGGAGAGCCCGACCCAGAAGACGAAACCGGTGATGTAGAAACCCCACATGACCGGCCGGTCCTTGCCGGTCACGTACATGCCGTGCGTCACCTGCCAGGTGAAGGCGAACAGGCCCCAGGCCACCACTGCGCCGAGAAAGAAGGCGAGCAGATACCAGCGCCGGGTCGGGGGGCGCAGCGAGGAGAGGAGCTCGTCGTTCAGCTGTCCGGCGGTTTTGGTCTCATTAGTCGCATGGGTCCCATTGGTCTTATGGGACTCATGCGACGAATATGACTCATGTGACTCAGACATGCTCTCTGCCCCCTCCCTTGAGGTAATAGACCGAAGGGTGCGTACCCAGATGCTCCAGCAGCCTAAAGCGGCGGGGGCTGCGGGAGAGCCGCGCCACCCGGCTCTGCGGATCGGCCATGTTGCCGAAGACGATTGCCTCGGCCGGACAGGTCTGGGCGCAGGCCGGCTGCACCTCGCCGTCGCGGACCATGCGTCCTTCCCCCTTAGCCTCTTCCTTGGCCCGGCGGATGCGCTGGACACAGAAGGTGCACTTTTCCATCACCCCTCTGGAGCGCACCGTGATGTCCGGAGAGAGCTGGTTGTCGAGAGGCTTCGGCCAATCATGGGGGTAGAAGTTGAAAACCCGCACAGCATATGGACAGTTGTTGCCACAGTAGCGGGTGCCGACGCAGCGGTTGTAGACCTGGCCGTTGAGGCCGTCGGGGTTATGGTAACTGGCGTAGACCGGGCAGACCGGCTCGCAGGGGGCATCGTGGCAGTGCTGGCAAAGCACCGGCAGGAAGCGTACCCGCACGTCCGGGTATTCCCCCACCCAGAAACGCTCGATGCGCAGCCAGTGCATGTCGCGCCCCTCGGCAATCTCCTTTTTATCACAGAGCCCCACGTTGTTCTCAGCCTGGCAGGCGACTACGCAGGCGCCGCAGCCGGTGCAGCGGTCGAGGTCGATGACCATTCCCCATTTGTACGGACTCGTCATTTTTCCCATGATCGTCTCATCCTCGGCAAAAATCAAAACATAGAACGCGGATCAAATCTGATTTAGCGGATTTACGCAGATAAACCTGTGACTAACAATTCTTTTTAAATAAATCCGCGAAGATCCGCCCAATCCGCGTCATCCGCGTTCTATTAAATCTCGATCAGCTCGCTACGGTAGCTCCCCTGCGGATGCCCGGCCGTCACCAGTTCTCCCTTCTCCGAGATCCGGGTCAACCTCACCCGGGTGGCGTGCCAGGCCGGCTGTGGCTCTTTTCCGCCGATAGACGCCGCCAGCAGCACGAGGGGATTCGAACCCCGGCCCCGGGCATAGCGTCCCATCCCCCGGTGCCCCTGCCCGAGAGGGATCGCCACCATGTCGGGGCGGATGCCGGGGTAGATCACCGCCGGCAGACGCATCGCACCTTGGGGAGAGGTTACCTCCACCAGGTCGCCGAAACCGATCCCCATCTCTGCGGCGGTGCGGGGGTTGATCTCGACCCAACTATCCCAGACCACGGTGGTCATCGGGTCGGGGAGCTGCTGCAACCAGGGAAGCGGCGCGCCTCTGCCGTCATAAAAAGCGATAGAGGGATATACCAGCAGATGCAGCGGAAACCGCTTCTCATCCCCGGCAAACCTGGGTTCGGCCGGGTTGGGGAGGGATGAACCGGGTGCCCGGCGATACCCCTTCTCCTGGCCTTGGCGAGTTTCGAAGAGCCCCCCCTGCCGGAGGAGCTCCACCCACACCGTTTCGAAATCCCTCCGCGCCGCACGGCCGACCCGCTTTTCCATCGTCCCCTTCAGCATTTCCTGATACGATTGGTAGGGGAACGCCGCCGTCTTCCCGCCCAGTTTGTCGGCCATAGCCATCAGCACATCGGGGAACTGGCGGGTGTCAAAGAGGGGCGTCACCACCGGTTGCATCAGCCCGATCACCCTATCCCGGGTGCCGGCCAGCGGGATCACATCTCCCCAGCTCTCCAGAGCAGCGTGGTCCGGCAGGATCAGATCAGCCTGTAGTGCAGTGTCGTCCATCAGTGAGGAGAAGCTGACGATGAACGGCACTCGGGCCAGTGCCTCCTGGAAACCGGTGGCCGGTGGAATGGCATGGACCGGGTCACCGTGGATCATGGCCACCCGGAATCGGCCATCGCGCATCGCCGCGACCAGGGAAAGGAGCTCGGTAAATGAGTTTTCCGGGCCCACGCGCGACCCTCCGTCCGGATAGACCCCTCCTGGCCGGTTCAGGTTCCCCACCAGCAGATTCAGCATTTGCACGGCGCGGACTGCATCCGGGCCGTTGCTCTGGAAGGCAACCGTCTCCCCGGCCATGGCCAGGCTCGGGCGGGTGGTGGCAAACTCCCGCGCCACCTCGGCTATTATCCGTTGCGGCAGGCCGGTCTGTTCCGCCACACGGGGAAGATCGTACGCTTCCAGCCGCCTCAGCAGTTTCTCCGTCTGGAGCCCGTTCACCGCAAGGGAACCTGCGTCGAAAAGGGACTCGGCCAGGATCAGCCTGGCCATGCCCAGGGCCAGTGCTCCTTCGCTTCCCGGCCGGGCCGGCATCCAACGGTCGGCCGAGGCGCCGGTCAGTGACATCCTGCCGCCGACGTAGGTAAAATGACCGCGGACCGTATCCCGCCCCTGGCGCATCCGGCCGAAGGCGTAACCGTACTGGACCGGCGACAGGTGGTGCTCCACGAAATCAGCACCGAAGCTGAGAAGATAACGGGTCTCGGCCACGTCGTACCAGGGGAGGCCGGGCTGGCCGAAGCTCCGGCGGGTGGCCGTGCGGAGCCAATCGGGACCGAGGAGATCAAAGGAGAGGTGATGGGGCGAGCCGAAGACGCGCATGAAGCGCGTTGTCAACTCCACCAGGGTGCCGTTCAGCTGTGGCGTCACCAGAGCCAGACGGTCGGTTGCCTTTTCCCGTTGCAGTGCCCTGAGCTGGCCTGCAAGCAGTTCCAGCGACTCTTCCCAGGAAATCCGCGTGAATGCGCCCGAACCGCGGGGCCCGCTCCGCTTGAGCGGCTGCGGCACCCGGTCGGGATGGTAAAGCTCCTGCAGAACGGCCTGCCCCATGGCGCAGAGTTTTCCCCTGTTAACCGGATGGGCGGGATTCCCCTCGATTTTCTTGGCCCGCCCCTCGGACACCCGGACCAGGATGCCGCAGCCGGCCGGGCAGAACCGGCAGGAACTGGCGTAGTAATCGGCTTTACCGGGTGTCACCCCCTCGTCGGGCGGGACCAGGTAGGGAATCAGTTTCTCGTTTCCCGACTGGCACCCCGAAAGCACGGTACCGGCGGCCGTCATTCCGGTAAGCTGCAAGAAGGTTCTCCGTTTCATAGCGGCCTCACACTTCAGATTCCACAATCTTTGCCACAGTCACAGAGACACAGAGGGATCACAGAGATTTCTTTAGAATTGACAAACTGAATCTTTAAGTTCATTCATAAATTTTAAAGACTCAACCTCCTGTAATTACTCATGCTTTTTCTCTGAGTCTCTGTGTCTCCGTGGCATAATTGAAGGATTTAAGTCATCTATGACACGTCCAGCAGTCGATGCCGGCTTTGTGCTGTCGATGACAGTTCAGGCACCACCCCATCTTTAGTTTGACCGAACGGGCGACACGTTCCATGACGGCCACCTCGTCGTGGCAGACGGTGCAGGAGAGTCTGGCGCGGATGTGCATCATATGCGGGAAGTAGACGTGATCCGGCAGGCTGTAGACCCTGACCCAGGGTATCGGCTCCCGTTTTTCCCAGTACGACATCAGCTTCTTTATTTCCGGTGCGTCAGGGGAGATGAACAGATGACAGGCCCGACAGTCCGCCACCGCCGGGATGCCGGCAACGGGTGACTCAGGGGCGTAGCGATGACAGAAGAGGCAATGGATGCCGTTGTCGCCGGCATGCACCTTATGGCTGAAAGCGAGCGGCTGTAACGGAGAGCGGTCCCGCATATCCAGCGGCAGATAGTACATCAAAGCCAAGCCGGCAACAACAACGCCCGCAGCGAAGATCAGCCCGGCAATAAGCCACGATATTTTCATGCTGTTCACCAGAAATCGACCGGGAAAATGACGGTCAGGATGAACCACGTTCCGCTCTGTCTATATTAACAGGCATTTACCTGCTGTCAAAAACCGACGAAACGAGGAGCCTGCGCTAACCGGCATGGAGGCGAGGATTCAGGAAATTTCAGGGGTGGACATGGGCCGCATGATCGTGGTAATTCTGCTGGAGTGCCGGACATACTCACAATCAAACACGCAACCAAGCCGGCTCCCCCCCAAAAAACTTGTCTTTGTCCTCACCCAGGGTAACCCGGACGAAACACTCTTCGCCGAGTGTGCTTAACTTTCATGCCGACTTCTCTGTCGTTCTGTTCCGGTCACCCGCTGCAAAATGCTCGCCTCCGGCGCGGTGTTGACTCCTTTCGTGTTAACATGGATGCCCCTTCCTCAGAACTTCTCGAACTGGTCATCGATGGCGGCATCACCCATCTTGAAAGCCACCCCCTCTGCGCCCACCGCCTTTTTCATCGCCGCGCCGTGGTCCAGATGGGCGATCTGTGTGACTTTGCCACTGCGGACCGCCTTCGTTGCCGGCTTTGCCGCCTGTGCAGGCAGACCGGCCGTCGCACCCCGCCCATGTTCGTCCACCCGGAAGAACGCGATTGCGCTCTGGAGCTGTTCGGCCTGGGAAGCGAGCTCCTCGGCCGTGGAGGCCATCTCTTCGCTGGCAGAGGAGTTCTGCTGGATCACCTGGTCGAGCTGCTGGATTGCCTTGTTGATCTGCTCGGCGCCGGTATCCTGCTCCCGGCTGGCGGCAGAGATCTCCTGCACCAGTTCGGCGGTCCGCTGGATGTCCGGCACCATCTTGGTCAAGAGCTCTCCGGCCCGTTCCGCCACATCGACGCTGGAGGCGGACAGCTCCGATATCTCCGCGGCCGCCTTCTGGCTCCTTTCGGCCAGTTTTCTCACCTCGCTCGCCACCACGGCAAACCCCTTGCCGTGCTCCCCGGCCCTCGCCGCCTCGATGGCCGCGTTCAGGGCCAAAAGGTTCGTCTGCCTGGCGATCTCCTCGATGATGCCGATCTTGCCAGCGATATCCTTCATGGCGTGGACCGTCTGCTCGACCGCCTTGCCGCCTGCCCTGGCGTCGGAGGCGCTCTTGACGGCAATCTTCTCGGTCTGAAGGGCGTTGTCGGCGTTCTGCCTGATGTTGGAGCTCATCTGCTCCATGCTGGACGACGCCTCCTCGGCGGCGGCCGCCTGCTCGGAAGAGCCCTGGCTCATCTCCTCGGAGCCCGAGGAGAGCTCCTGAGAGCCGGAAGCCACGTTGTCGGCCGCGGACTGCACGTTGACGACCACATCCTTCAACTTCTCCACCATGTTCCCCATGGCAGCCAGTAACTGGCCCGTCTCGTCTTTGGTGTTTGACTCAAGCGCTACCGTCAGGTCACCGGCGGCCAGGCGGTTGGCGACCTCCACCGCTTCCCGGAGAGGCCGGGATATGATGCGGGCTATGAACAAGCCGAGACCTATCGCAACAGCCACCCCGAAGCAGAGGATCGTCAGCGTCAGCGTAGCGGCCTTTCGGGCCTCGGCTTCGTTTTCAATGTCCTTCTTCCTGGCAAGTTCAGCCTTCATATCCCCCAATTTGTCCATCACGGTTTCGATCTCTTTGGCCAGCCCGGCCGCTTCCGGACTGCGCATATGGGTAACGGCCTCCTCATCCTTGTCCGCCAGGGCAAGGGTTACGACTTTCTCCCGGACAGGCTCGTATTTCGCTATCAGCCCCTTGAGTGTTTCGTACTCCTTCTTCAACTCCGCGTTCTTCACTGTCTTTTCAAAGGTTGCCAGCCCATCGTCGACCTCCTTATCCAGTTCCTTGATGAGAGCCACACGCTTGTTCTTCTCCTCGATGGTTTTATCGAGAATCAGATCCCGCAGGTTCACGCGAGTCCTTTGAAACGGTACCGCCGTATCGAGCAGCACCATGAGAGGTTCGGTGTTCATCTTGTACATTGCCGAAGCCGATTCTTCTATCTCATTGATCTTGAAAATCCCCAACATGCCGACTCCCACGGCTATCAGGGCCAGCAATGTGAAGCCAATGACGAGTTTCTTGCCGATTTTCAAATTGTAGAACCATTTCATTTCCCGACTCCTTTCGTATCTGATTGGTAAAAAGACCATTTTGCATCTATCACACTATTACCATGTAACACATTGATATTTCGCAATCTGCCCCCCTCCCAACCTCCCCCCGCTTGGGGGAGGAGCGCTAGTCTCCCTCCCCAGGAGGGGGAGGGCTGGGGAGGGGGTTTAGATGTTACAGTGCACTATTGGTTTCCAATTCGGAAACGAGGGATTTTTGACTCGACCATACGGTCGACCCCTTTGGGGCGCCTTCGCGGTCCAACTCGCTTCGCTCGTTGTCGTCCTGGCAAGGAAATCAAGGGATTGCGCGGAGGCGTACATCGGTACGCCGCACAAGCAAGCCCGAAGATTGACGCCGCCAGGGCAAAAAAGCACCGTTTCCGGATGGAAACTAAATATTCTCTTCGGCCCGCCGACATATGGATAAATAGGAGGATTACACAAAACCAATGCAAAATGATTTACGCTATGAATAGGAAAAAGTAGTATGGAGGTGGGGATGGGTACGGCAACGCTGTGCGGCTGCCGATCAGGGCAGCCACAGAGGGCCGTCCTTATTCGATCGAGGTCAACCCTTCGCGAACTGCGTACTTGGTGAGATCCGCTACGTTGAACAAGTTGAGTTTCTTCATGACGCTCATACGCTGAACCGCGACGGTCTTGATGCTGACCCCGAATGTGAACGCGATCTCCTTGGTGCTGTTGCCGTTGGCAATGAGCTGAAGTACTTCCCGTTCCCGTTTGGAGAGTTGGACGCAGGAACCGCTGGAATTCGCATCGGCACCCTTGGTATAGTCCCTGATGACCAGGGAGGTGATTTGCGGACAGAGGTAGGGCTCCCCCGATGCCACGGTATGGATGGCCCCTACAAGTTCCTCTACGGCACAGTCCTTGAGCAGATAGCCTGTGGCGCCCGCCTTGAAAGTTTCCATTACGCAGGCGCGATCCAGAACCATCGACAGGACAAGAGTCCTGACATCGGGATGGGCCGCCACGATCTGCCGTATCGCCTCGATGCCATTCATCTCCGGCATGGTCAGATCCATGACGACCACGTCAGGGAGGAGCTCATCGGCCTTGCGGATCGCTTCCCGACCGTTGGCCGCCTCAGCCACCACTTCAATTGTATGTTCCAGCGCCAGGATGGCCTTCAATCCCTTCCGCATGATCTTATGATCGTCCACCAACAACACCCTGATATTCATTGGACCTCCTGTTCGTATCTCCCGGCTCACTCACCGGCTCCCTTTTCAGCTCGTGATGTCGAGGATTATGCCACGGTATGAAGTATTCACCCTGCGAGACCGGCGCGGATCGCCGCCGCCAATTTTTGGAGACACACCGGCTTTGGCAGGAAGACGACGTTTAGTGCATCGATGGCTGCATGGTCGATGATGTCGTCGGTGTAGCCGCTCGTAAGGATAACCGGCAGATCCGGTTCTTGCAGCCGTATCTGCTCGATGGCCTCCCTACCGGTCATGCGCGGCATAATCAGGTCGAAGACCGCCACCCGGATTTCATCGCGATGCGCCTCGAAGACCTCCAGCGCCTCTACCCCGTCGGCTGCGGTCAGGACCGTGTAGCCATACAGTTCCAGTATTTCGCGGGTTATCCTCAGCACATTCGGATCATCATCGACCAGGAGCACGGTCTCATTGCCATGAAGTCCCGCGGTTTTCGAGTCGGGCGAATGGTTCGGCGGCATTTCTCCCTCGGAAATCGGCAGGTAGACCATGAACATCGCGCCTTTTCCCGGCGCGCTTTCCACAGTGATACGGCCGTTGTGATTACCGACGATGCCGAAGGCGATGGAAAGCCCCAGACCGGTCCCCTTGCCCGTCTCCTTGGTGGTGAAGAACGGTTCGAATATCCTTCCGACGGTTTCCTTGTCCATTCCGACCCCGTTGTCCGTAACGGTGACGAGACCGTAGCTTCCCGGCGGAACAGTCACTCCGCCTGTCACGACCGCTTCGCGCACCTCCACCAGCGCGGTGGCCACATGTATCCTTCCGCCGGAAGTGAGGGCATCCCGCGCGTTCACCATCAGGTTGATCAAAACCTGTTCGATCTGGACCCGCTCAGCGAACACCGAAAGCCGGTCGTCGCAAAGCCCGAAGGTAAGGGTGATGTCCGACCGCAGCAACCGTGACATGCTTTTTTGCAGATTCGCGACGATCAGGTTGAGGTCGTCATAGCGCTTCTGCGGTTCGTGCTTGCCGCTGAAGGCCAGCAGGCTTCTGGTCAACTCCGCTCCCCGTTTCACGGAATTGGAGATTTCCCGGGCGAACGCAACCCTCCGTTCATCGCCCTTGAGGGATAACCGCAGCAAATCGGCATAGCCGCCGATCACGGTGAGAAGATTGTTGAAGTCGTGGGCCACGCCTCCGGCCAGGGTACCGATAGACTCCATCTTCTGCGCATGCAGCAGTTGGGCCTCTGTCTTTCGCAACGACGTGATTTCCCGTGTGATGGAGAGGACGCTCGCCACATCTCCCTCCGCGTCGAACTCGGGCACGAAACGGACCTGGAAATGGCGCATCTCACCGCCGGAATCCTTCCACGACAATTCGAGCTCCTGCGAAACGCCCCGGTCGAGCACCTGTTCCACGGCGCCCTGCACCTGCAGGCCCACCTCCGGGGTGGCCACGGATGCCTCGGTGGGGGTTCTGCCGGTCAGGATATCTGCGGATTGGCCAGCCAGCCGTTCCAGGGCCGGATTGACGTAGACGCGGCGGCAGAGACGGTCGTAGCGGGCAATGGCATCGGGCGAGTTCTCCACCAGGGCGCGGAACTCCTCGGCCCTGATGCGCCGAAGGGTTTCCTCGCGCTTGCGCTCGGTAATGTCCATGAACGACATCAGCGCATGGTTCCGTCCATCGAGCGAAACCGCCTCCACACCGTAAAGCAGCCACGCCTCCGTCGCATCCCCCTCCCATCCGAGCCGTGGAACGGTTGCCTCGCCGCGGGCGGACAGCCCGCTTCTCGATACCTCCTGCAGGGTGCGCATAAGACCGCATGAATCGCAAACCGGGGAGTTGCCGCACCCCTGGGGTTCCGAAAGGGCGTTGGCGCATTTCAGGATCGTGCCGCAGCGCTTGTCGGGTAGAGCGTCGTAATCGATGCAGTATTCCCGGAATGCCGAGTTGACCCGCACCGCTTCCATCCGGTCGTCGACCAGCAGCATGGGCATCGGCGTCGCGTCGAAAACGGAGCTGAGATTGTCCCGCTCGGCCATGAGTGCAGCGGCGGCGGCGTCGATCCTGCGGAAGCCGAGCCGGATCCCCCCAAGCCCCATCAGCCAGGTGGCGGCTATGATAGCCACGTGAATCACGTTGCTTCGGAGCGCGGCCCGCTCAAGCCCGGCCGTCGGGATGGCGATGCTGATGCCGCCGCGCACAGCGCCTTCCCGGTATCCCTGGGCCGCATGGCATTTCAAGCATGTTTTTTCGCTATTCAACGGGCGCATGTAGCGGTAGACCGGCTTTCCGTCCATGACCATGAATTCCCCGAACTCCGCCAGCCCAGCCTCGAAAGCCGCCAGGGCGCGGGCCTCCCAGGGGTCCGGCGCGTTTTCCGGGCGGATCGATTTCAGGCTGGTGATATGCCCCTGGGGGGCGTTGGCGGATGATTGGCCGATCTCGAAGATCTGCCGGGTCATATAGGCGGGATTCATGAGGGTCAGGCGCCTGCCCGACGGGGTGGTGATGTCCCGCTCCGGGACCTTCAGCCAGGGGTTGGGGGGTGTTTTGTCGGATACGGGAACATAGACGCCGCCATGTCCGGCGGCCCAGCGGCGGAAGACAAGGTCTTTTTCGATGCACGCCCGCGCCGTGGCCAGGGCGTTGGAGGTCTTGAACTCATTGTTGTCGCTGCATTCCCAGATGGCAGTAACAATGGCGAGTGCGGTCCAGGCAAGGATCGCGGCGAGGCGGAGGCGTCTGATCGGGAATTTCCCGGGGGATTGGGCAGGTTCATTTGGTTGCATGGTGATTTCCTCGTCGGACGGAGGGTGCAATTGCGCCGTCATTGCCTGGCCATGCCGTTTACAATACAGTTTTAACGGGAGAATATGTATCTCATTAATTCGTTCTTGACATGCTGCGATTTTCGGAAGGAGGAGGTAGGGAAAACCCTAATGAAGGATGAATTATGAAGTATGAAATTTCATTCTTCTTACTTCATAATTCATAATTTATGTTTAATCGATGGAGATCAGGCCGATACGTACCGCGTAGGTGGCGAGTTGCGCAATGCTCTTCAGTCCGAGCTTTTTCCTGATGTTCATACGGTGGATCTCGATCATCTTGATACTGACGCCGAGCGTAAAGGCGATTTCCTTGGTGTTATATCCCTCGGCAGTGAGCTTCAGCACTTCCCTCTCGCGTTTGGTAAGTGCGGGAGCGATCTGCTGAGAGGCGGAACCGGGAGCGAACCCCTTGATCATGATTTCCGTGGCGCCGGCGCAAAAATAGGGCTTTCCCGCGAATACCGTCCGTATGGCCGCCACCAGTTCCTCGGCTGCGCAGTCCTTGGCTAGATACCCCCTGGCTCCGGCCTCCAGGCTTTCGAGGACGCAATTCCTGTCCAAGAGCATGGACAGCACCAGGACCCTGATATGGGGATTTTTCGCCATGATACGCCGTGTCGCCTCAATCCCTCCCATATCCGGCAGGGTCAGATCCATCACCACCACATGGGGTGAATGTACCAGGGCCTTTTCGACGGCTTCCCTGCCGCCGGAGGCTTCGGCCACGACGTCGATGTCCCCCGCGCAGCCCAGGAGGGAGACCAATCCATCCCGCATGATTTTGTGGTCGTCGACCAGAAGCACTTGTATGGTCATGGTTGTTCTCCGTGAGGTTAAATGGTGGATTTTGAATTTTGGATTATGGAATTTATGCCTTCATACATTCATAATTCACAATCCATAATTCATCATTGTTTTTAGTCAGCGGCATCCCGATTGTCACGCGGGTACCGGCTCCCGGCGACGATTCAACGTCGAACGCGCCTCCGAGATGGATGATCCTGCGCCGTATGTTGAAAAGGCCGAAGCCGCCTCCCTTCCTGGTGAGGCTCTCTTCGATGGCATCCGGATTGAATCCGATCCCGTCATCCTCGACCCTTATGACGATCCTGCCGCATTCACGGCCGACCGCGACCCGCGCGGTGTCGCTCTCCGCATGTTTGGCGACATTGATGAGCAGTTCGCGGACAGCGTGATAAAGCACCGACCGCATCTCTTCCGTCAACGGCTTTTCGCTCGTATCATCCACGAACGACACCCGCAGGCCGTAATCCGTCTCCATCTGTCTTCCCAGCCATTTCAGCGCCGCTTCCAGGCCACCGCTCTCCAGTATGGGCGGGCTGATCATATGGGTAAGAAATCGCACGCGCTGGATCATGCCGCCAAGTATCTCCCGCGTATTGCCGAGAATACCGGCTTCCTCGTCCGTCAGCGGCATCTTTGCAAGCATCCCCAGCTTGATCCGGGCGAGGACGAGGTCCTGCCCGATGTTGTCGTGGAGCTCGGCGGCGATGCGCCGCCGTTCCCGCTCCTCGGCCAGGGAAAGCTCCACCGTCATGTCGGACAATCTCTGCTGTTTGGCGCGCAACGCCTCCTCGGCGCGCTTGCGCTCGGTCATGTCCTGGGCAAGCACGGCTACGCCGATGACGTCTCCGGTCTCAGTATTGATGGGACTATGTGAGACATGAAAATATTTCCGCGTGCGGAGTTCTTCACCCGAATACGCTTCCTCCATGAGTTGTTCGCCAGCCAATGCCCGATCCAGGTTGCGCTTTGCGATCTCCCGATCCGCCGTCACGGTCATATAATCCAACAGACATTGACCGATTTCTATTTCCGCGCCGTAGATTGCTTGCATGGCTATGGCATGTCCCTTGTTGAAGCTGGTGTAACGATATTGCCGATCCACGGAAAAGACGAGCGCATTGGCACTGTCGATGATGCTGCGCAAGATGGAGTATTGTTCTTTTAGCGCCTCTTCGGCCCGCTTGCGCTCGATGCGGGTGCGCAGGACCGCGATGCCGAACGCCAGATCGCCTGACAGCCCTTCCAGGAGCCGTATTTCCTCCGCAGTGATGGCATTTGGCTCCGTAGAATAGATGTTGAGAACGCCGAACGTGTTTGCGCTTTCGTCCTTGAGGGGGAGCGCGATACTGGAACGATAGCCGTGCTGCAAGGCACTGTCGCGCCAAGGGGCGGCTTGGGGGTCGGTAGTGAAATCATGAATGCAGGCGCTCTCTCCGCTCCGGATGGCGGTTCCGCTGGGGCCGCGCCCACGCTCCGTGTCGGCCCAAGTGATGTTGGCGTTTGCGATATACCCGCTATCGAACCCGGCCCAAGCCACAGGACGTACGGTGTTGGCGTCATCGTGCTCGGCATATCCTACCCAGGCCAAGCGATAACCAGCTTCGTCGCAAATGATACGGCAGATGTCGTTGAGCAGGGTCTGCTCGTCCTCAGCCCGCATCAGGGTCTGGTTACATCTGCTGATGGCGCGCAGTTCCCGATTCAGCCGATGCAGCGCCTCCTCGGCCCGTTTGCGCTCGGTGATGTCGCACCATATGGTCAGCGCGCTGACCACCTCTCCGTTGGCGTCGAACTCGGGGATCGCACGCACGAACCAGCAATTTTCCATCCCGTCCTTTGTCCAGATGAGATCGATTTGGGTTGCAACGCCGGTTTCCATAACTTCTTTGAGACGTTGCGTAAAAGAGACCGCCATCGGCGCCAATTCGGTCGAGAGCTCGACCGGACTCTTGCCGAGAACCTCATTCGATGAGAGGCGGTTTACCCTCTCGAAGGTAGGATTCACATAGATGCGTCTGCATTCCCTGTCATAGCGCACAATAACGTCCGGCGAGTTTTCCGCCAGGGTGCGGAATTCCCGTTCGCGTTTTAGCAGCTGCTCCTTCGCGCACTTTCGTTCGCCGATGTCGCGCACCAGCGCCATGGCGTGCCAGTGGTCTCCCGTCAGGTATTTGCAATCCATCAATATCTCACTCACCACCCCACCGAGGGAGCCTTCTCCCGGAGGGAAATACTTTAATGAATAAACAAAGTGGATATTCGCGCATATGGCACGAGTTTATCAAGTATTATCTTGCGAAATGTCTGTTCCAAAACAGTCGTTAGATATTCCATGAATCGGGTAGGACGCGGTAGGGATGCCGGTTACCCGGCACCCCCCGCACAGATCCCGGCGTGCGGAATTACCGCACCGGGCTCCTGCCTCGGGTCAGACGCAGAGGCGTTGATTCGGATATGGATGAGTTAGCCGTG